>WNGF01000042.1_pt1 | contig 141847 bp, 103 predicted proteins | sample 5400641 | NCBI WGS metagenome assembly WNGF01 (sample SAMN13153371, study PRJNA577476) | soil metagenome | isolation source: 80 cm soil or saprolite under grassland replicate 2 | place: USA:California | collected 2016-06-15 | reverse complement strand
TCCGATCCTTCATCGTCAGCCTCATTTTCTACCCCGCTCCTTAGCTTCAATCTTGCGGGGTTAATCTCTCTCATTTCGAGTAGATTTCTTATTTGAGGCAACGATTCACTTTCGAGTAGATTTTTTATGAGGCAATTCGCTCTCTTGCGTTGCCCTTATTCAACGGCGATAATCGCCCGCGACAAATAATCACGCTTAGGAATCTGTCAAGAGGGCGAGAATGTCTTCACCTGGTCCGGTCAACTCGATCCGGCGCACTGCCGAGGGAAACATATGGTTGTCAGCTTCGGGCTCCGATCCGCGAGCTGATCTTGCCAATCGGCAAATTAGCCAACTACGTCCCGAAGTAGTCTCGACGGAAGAGTTAGTGGGGCAGGCCATGCTTGAGGAACTCGAAGCAGCGGCCAGGGCTAAGCAGGGCGATCTCACAATCGCTTTACTCGGAGGGCGCGGGGCCCAGGCGTTACATCGTCTCCTCGGTGCGCGGGTTCGAGCCGGTGATCCGGAAGGACTGATCCGCCGGCTCAACGTTTTCACTCAGGATGCATTAGCTCCAATGCACCCACAAAACAGCTTTAGTTTCGTGCGCGATTTTGAACGACTGCTTGGCGTTGAGTTTTTTCAACTGGTTAAGAGCTTTACCACAGTGCGGACCGATGCGCCTGATCTTGAGGCTGAATTGACCGGGTACGCACAAAGACTTGAAGCCATGGGCGGACTGGACATCTTCTTCCTGGGTCTTGGTCCAGAACCTGGTGGCGCTTCGCATCTGGCGTATATCAAGCCAAACTCCGGGGCGTCTGCGGCTGATGTAGCAGGAGTTATTCCGATTTCGGCCAGCATTCTTGAGCACCATATCACGAAGTTCAAAGCGGGTGGCAGTGCCGTCAGCGCGGAGGACGAAGCGGAGTGCCGGCGTGCGACACACATTTTCACACTTGGCCCAGCAGCTATTCTCAAGGCCAGGCGAATCGTTCAGTCAGTGGTAGATGCGGATACGGCGCCTGCCAAACGCGAAAGCTACCGGCGCGTAATGGAAACACAAGTCTCGGCTGATCTAACGACGCGCGCGCAACAACTTGACCAGAATCCAGGACTTTGGATCCGTTTGCATCCCCGTGTCCGCTCGTTGATTCTCCAAAACGTGCTCGGATGACGGCCAGAGATCAAGCGCAGAAAACGCGAAATGCCTATCCATGTGCTCCTTTGGGCGGCGCCTGCTCCAATTCTAATTAGGTCATTATTTCACCCAAATACCAAAGCCTAAAAAGCGAGGTCCGATGAGGAGAAAACTTCCTACTAAAGTGTTACTGCTCTTTCTTGTAGCAGCGACGCTGGTTGCCCAGTCACGTGGGAACCTGCCAGCCGCGAACGCTCAAGTCAATACCGAGGCCACACTCATTCTGCGCAGCAACCAACTAGCACCGATGGGCGATGGAGCGGAAAGCCGCTCACTGAAGATTTCCGGCTTATTTTTCGAGACCGCCGCAGGAAGGACCATGCTTTCGGAGGAAATTACTGCTCGTCAAAGGAACAATCGTTTAGAGGGTGAGGTGACGCTGCTTGGTGGGCGCGTAGTGAAACTTACCCTTAAACCAGAGGGTGAGAATTTCAATATTCGCGTCAGTGCCCAGCCTGACGCGGACATTGTTAAGTGGGGACTCAGTATTGGGGCTGGACCAGCCGAATACTACACAGGTTTGATGGAACGGGTGGTAGATGGGCCACAATTGCTGTCCTGGGCTCCGGGGCGTAAGGAAGCCATGAATCTGCGGGGACAAAAGGTGGAAATGATTGTCAAACCCACCACCTCCGTTTATGCGCCCTTCTTTATTTCTTCCCGTGGCTATGCATTGTTCGTGAAAGGATACTGGCCCGGCTTGTTAGACTTCTGCGCCAGCGATCCTGGTCAGGTAAAGATTGAATTTGAAGGCCCATCGCTGGAGTTGAAGATCTACACGGCTGATACGCCGGTCGCACTGGTTCAGGCACACGCGCTCGACGCGGGTCCGCCATTCTTACCACCAAAGTGGATGTTCACCCCATGGCGTTGGCGCGATGAGCATTCGCAACTGAGTGAATATTATGATGGCACCAAAGTCACCGGCCCATTTAATTCTCAGGTCATGGAAGATGTCTTGATGATGAAAGCTTTCGGAATTCCCAACGGCGTTTATTGGGTAGACCGTCCCTGGGGCCCTGGACCTCTGGGTTACGACGATTTCGACATTGATGAGAAGCGCCTGCCGCATTTTCCGGAAATGGTTAAATGGCTAAACCATCAGCAGACGCAGATGGTGCTGTGGATCGGTCCTTTTTTCCAGGGCAAGATGATGCAGGAGGCGCTTGCAAAGGGGTATACGCTCGCCGGTCAGCAACGTCCGAGAAATGGCAACAACTACCCGATGGTTGATCTGAGTAACCCAGCCGCCCGTGCTTATTGGCAGGATGGCGTAGCCAAATTGCTCAAAATGGGCGTCGCCGGCTACAAACTCGATCGTGGAGAGGAAGACATTCCCGATAATGGGCCATTCAAGACTTTTGACGGCCATTCGATCCGGGAAAACCGGAACGCTTACGTGGCCCTGTACCTTAAAGCAGTGTATGACGTGGCCAATAAATACCGCGGAAACGACGTCGTGCTGATGCCTCGAGGAGCCTACACCGGTAGTTCAGCCTACGGCGTGTTCTGGGGTGGCGATATCGGAGGAACACAAGAAGGTTTGCGCGCTTCGATCATCGCCGTCCAGCGTGCCGCAGTCATGGGCTATCCCAACTGGGGCTCAGATACCTGTGGTTATAATCAGCAACTACTCGAGCAGGAAGTCTGTGGGCGCTGGCTGGCCTTTAGCTGCTTCACGCCAATCATGGAAGTCGGTCCAACCCGGAATGTCGGCTTTTGGAATCTTCCCCGGCAGCCGACTTATGACACGACCCTGATCGCTATCTGGCGCCTTTACGCACGGTTACATCAACGGCTAGTTGACTACAGTTACAAACAGGCTGAAACCGCACATCAAACCGGCTTGCCGATTGTGAGGCCATTGTTTTTGGCCGATCCAAAGGCGCCAGCCGCGTGGAACAATTGGTGGACCTACCTCTATGGACCTGACCTGCTCGTCTCCCCGGTCTGGGAGAAAGATAAACATTCCCAGGAGGTTTATTTACCGACAGGCAGTCGTTGGCGAGACGCATGGAACCCCGACAAACTCTATGATGGTGGACAGACAATCAATGTATCGGCAGAACTCCATCAGATGCCCTTGTTTATCCGGAGCGATTCGAAACTAGCGTTGGGCGATTTGCATACTGAATGGAAAGAGTCGCTGGAGATTGCTGGCAAAAAGCCCGATCTAAAGAAGCTGGAAGAAGAGATGAAAGCATGGTTCGAAAAACATGAGCCGCGAGGTAGTAAATAACACTAGCTTGCGTTCCGTGTTAACCGCCAACCGGCGGGCGAAGCCACCGCCTCACATCGGGCGGCAAAGCCGAGGCGGAGCTATTACCGCTTTCCGGACTGTGGCTATGCTTTTTGAAACCAGGGTTAGACATCGGCTTTGCCGCCCGATGTGAGGCGGTGGCTCTGCCCCGCCGGTCCAGCTTCACCATCCACTGGGCTACGCCCTGGTGCGGGCTCTGCCATGTTTATCGCCGTTGCCTCGCTTTTCTCCAGCGGATCAGGTCTTTATCCACTAGTAGTGGCTCATTTTTCAACGGACAACCTAGCCAAATCCTGGCGCTGGACCATTGGTAATCAATTTCGCGGGACACCAATCCTGCACGGACAGGATTCTGGTGAATATAGTTAATCTTTTCCATAAACATTGCTTCACTAAAAATCGGAAGGACATTCTTTTCCGTTTGCCAGAGTGAGTATCTGTAGTTCCGGTCCTGCGCCTGATGCTCCAGTTTTGCAAGTGAGGCAAGATAATTGTTCTCTTTTAGATAATCGATCACACGACGTGCGGTGAGTCCTTTCAGCACCCGTAGCACATCGGCTGTTGTGGATGGACGGTTTGTAAGCACATGGAGGTGATCAATCATGATCACATAGGCAAAGAGCAGGAAACCGGCAGAAGTGCGTGCCTCATTGACTGCCCGACAGAGCACTTGTTTCAGCTGATCAGTTTTAAAGACCGGTAGCCTGTTCTTAGTGACAACGGTGATGTAGAGGGCTTGTGAGTCCCTGGATATTTGAAAGCGGTGAGGCATAGAAGTGCTCCTTGCAGTGAGGTGTAAAATTGGACCAAAGCTACTTCCTTTGGCTCGGAGTGTAAAGAGCCAAGGGGCGTAGCCCTGGGCGTAGCCCCGGTGGATGGTGAAGCTGGACCGGCGGGGCAGAGCCACCGCCTCACATCTGGCGGCAAAGCCATCGCCTTAAAAGACTTGAAATCCTTTGGCTTAGACCAAAGCACAGTTGCATAATCCGAATTGGGCGTTTTGGGCCTGGCCTTTAGGCTAGACTCCTCTTTTCCAACTGTTACCTGGGGCGTCCAGCATTGCGCAAGGCGCTGATAAACGGTAAATTCTTGAAGGAACGTTAGAATAAGCTGCCCTCGGTCAGCAGGTGGTCAAGTTAGTGAGGCTGGGAGGGGGGTCTTAGTAATAATTATCTTTGTCGTCGGCATCAAAGTTAACCGGTTAACGCGGGAGGCTGTTCATGGTACAAGAAATTGAGAAAACTGCCGGTTTACTCGTGGATTATGCAATCATCGTAAATGCAAACGACAACGTAGCTGTGGTCAAAAAGGAATTGTCACTCGGCGATACTTTAATTGTTCCCAATGGTGAGGTGCTCACCATAAACGGACTCGTCACTCCCGGCAACCGCTTTGCAACAAGAGATATTCCTTCGGGACAGTTTGTCCTGCAGTACGGACAACCGATTGGTACCTCGTTGGGTATCCACAAAGGTGATCCCGTTTCGCATTCAAACATGACGAATGAGGTCCCAGTCGTACGCGAATTGCCAGAAGCTCTCCGCACTCCGCCACCCGTCTATTTCCCCGAGAAAGAGCGACCAACGTTCCCTGGTTTTCGCCGTTCTGATGGCCGAGTCGGCACTCGCAATTTCGTGTTGATAGTGCCGACGAGCATGTGCGCCAGCCATGAAGCGCAGCAAATTTCGATGATCTCGGAATTCACCACTTACAAACGAGAGAAGTATCCAAACATTGACGGTGTGGTAGCCATACCACACAACAAGGGGTGTGGTTGTCAGGACGGTTCGAATCTCGATGTTATGTTGCGAACTCTGGCAAACTATGCAGATCATCCCAACGTGGGCGGAGTAATTCTGATCGATCTTGGCTGCGAGAAAACCAATCTCGCATATGTCGAAAAATACCTCTTGAATCGCGATCTGAGGTTCGATAAGCCCTTTGTCAAAATAGGGATTCAGGAAATAGGGGGAACTGAGGCAGCGATAACGCGCGGACTGAAGGAAGTTGAGATGATGCTCCCGGAAGTCAACCGTGCAGTTCGGGAAGAGGTCTCGATTGGTGAACTGGTGTTGGGTGTTAAGTGTGGAGGCTCAGACGGATTTTCGGGCCTTTCCGCCAATCCAAGTCTGGGTCATGCCGCGGATCTGCTCGTGCGTTCCGGTGGTACCGTGTTGATTACTGAGGTTCCCGAGTTTTGCGGGGCAGAACACATCCTGGCACATCGCGCTAAGGATGCTGCTACGGGCCGTGCAGTCTATGACATGGTCGATTGGTATAAGAACTACGCGTCAAAATTTGGCGCGGTCCTTAATGACAATCCGAGTCCCGGAAATGTAGCCGGCGGTCTGCTGAATATCACCATCAAGTCGCTGGGCGCTATTGCGAAGGCAGGGAGTACGCGCGTCGAAGGGATTGTCGGTTATGGCGAACAGCCTGTCGGTCGGGGGCTGTATCTGATGCAGGGGCCTGGTTATGATCAGGAGTCAACCCCGGGACTCGTCGCGGCCGGCGCGACGCTGGTCGTGTTTACCACCGGACGCGGTACTACCATCGGCAACGCGATTGCACCGGTGGTTAAACTTGCTTCAAATAACGCGGTCTTTGCCAGAATGTCGAGAGACTTGGATCTTTCAGCCGGCAATGTCATTGACGGTACGGAAACAATTGCGCAGGTCGGCGCCCGTGTTTTCGAACACATCCGCCGCGTAGCTGGTGGTGAGATTCTTGCGCTCGCCGAAGTACATAAACACCGCGAGTTTCAGTTCTGGGCTGAACAGTCAGTTTCGCTCTAAGCAAGAAACAATTGAGACACGGTTTCTCTTGGTTGCTCCGACTCCCTTTTGTAGTCAGTTCTGCTGAGTGCGGCTGTGAATGAGACCATGATCCGCTTCCGTAGCAAAGATCGGCCAGGTAGTGCGCGCAGGCGGCCGCAGGTTATGCGCATAAAGGATGTGGCTCTTGAGGCCGGTGTTTCTACCGCCACTGTTTCACACGTAATAAATAAAACCAAATACGTTACTGACGTAACGCGGCAAAAAGTTCTGCGGGCAATCAAGAAGCATAACTACTATCCCAATGCTCATGCGCGGACACTAGCCTCGGGCCGGAGCAGCATGATCGGACTTCTGGTGTCCGACATTTCCAATCCGTTCTTTCCAGAATTGGTGAAGAGCATCGAGGCAGCTGCCTTTGAACGCGGATTTAACGTGCTGCTGCTTAATACCAATTATGATGCCCGCCGCGCCGCAGATTATGTGCGACGTCTGATTGAGCTGAAAGTAGCTGGCGTGGTAATGATGACTTCCGAGCTTGACCCGCTGTTGATTGATGAACTGGCGCGCGAGCGGGTGCGAGTGGTTTTTCACAATCTCGGCACCGTCGGTGAGTATATGAGCAACATAGTGGTGGATTACGCGGCCGGCATTGAAGCGGCCGTTCGCTATCTGTTGTCCCTGGGCCATAAGAAAGTTGTGCACATTGCCGGGCCCGGCCACTTTCGTTCCGCGGTCACCAGGCGCGAGGCTTTTCTCAATTCTATTGCAACTTATCTTCCACAAGAACCGGCGCCCAGGATTTTTGAAGGTGACTTTAAGTTTGAAGGCGGAGCAAAGGCAGCGACAGAAATTCTTAATCTTGAAGAGCTGCCAACCGCGGTAGTAATTGCCAATGACTTAATGGCGCTCGGGGCCATGCACGAATTTCAAGCTAACGGTCTTTTAATCCCCGACGATATTTCTGTTGTTGGTTTTGATGACATCGCCTTCGCCGCTCTGGCTCAGCCGCCTCTGACAACCGTCTGTTCGCCTCGAACGGAGTTAGGTAGAAAGGCCGTTGAGGCTTTGATGATGACTATTGAACATAAGAATCAAGCGGGTGTCGAGATTTGTCTTTCGACCAGTCTGGTAACGCGAAAATCGGCTGGGCCACCCAGAAGCAGTTTGGCGTTAAGCCGGAGGACGAAGACTTCGGACAATGGCGAAGGGCAGCAACTTAAGACCTCTGCCATCCCGGGTGATTGAGAATCAGGGAGTTCTCGATTGCTTTGCAGAGAAGGAAGGTGTGGTTGAAAAGGCAAAAGTAATGAAAGAAGAGATTGCTGAAGTTGAGGAATCCATCTCCTTGCCGAAATCGCTGAGCGATACGGCTCCGCCGCAGGCAGCCGGGGCGAGCGTTTCAGGGGCGGCAATCGGAGGATCGATAGAGCAGATCAAAACCCACGTTGGCAACTATCGTTGGTTTATCTGCGCTCTTCTTTTCTTTGCTGCGACTATCAACTATCTGGACCGGCAAGTAATAGCAACTTTAAAAGATGAGTTACAGAGAGCGCACGTGTGGGACGAAATCGGCTACAGCTGGGTCGTTTTCGCTTTTCAAACTGCGTATGCGATCGGGTTGTTGGCAGCCGGCCGCGTGATGGACCGGCTGGGCACGCGCAAAGGTTTTTCACTCTCCGTTTTTTTCTGGAGTGTGGCAGCAATGGGACACGCTCTGGTAAGCACCGTGATTGGCTTCAGCATGGCGCGCTTTGCCCTGGGGCTAGGCGAATCCGGTAACTTTCCCGCTTCTATAAAGACGGTAGCAGAATGGTTCCCCAGAAAAGAGCGTGCCTTAGCTACCGGTATATTCAATGCCGGCACAAACGTCGGAATACTATTTGCAGCCGCAATAGTACCGCCGATTACCTTAACTTATGGGTGGCGATGGACCTTCGTCGTTACCGGTTTAATCGGATTTGTCTGGCTGGCGCTATGGCTGTTGTTTTACCGCCGTCCGGAAGATCACCCACGCTTAACCGCAGCGGAGCTGGCATACATTCGCAGTGATGCTGCTGAGATTGATTCCCGTCTGCCCTGGAAAAGATTATTGCCTCATCGACAAACCTGGGCTTTTGCTATCGGCAAGTTCATGACCGATCCGGTTTGGTGGATTTATCTTTTTTGGCTGCCCGACTTCTTAAACAAGAACTACGGTATTGATCTGAAGAATGTTGGTCTGCCCTTGATCGTGGTTTACCTGATCGCTGACGTCGGCAGCGTTGGCGGCGGCTGGCTTTCTTCTTCAATGATCAAACGTGGGGTGACTGTCAATCGCGCGCGCAAAACGGCAATGCTTATCTGTGCGCTCGCGGTTGTACCGGTGGTCTTTGCGGCAAAGGCGTCAAACCTGTGGGTCGCAGTGCTGCTGGTTGGTCTTGCGGCTGCGGCCCACCAGGGCTGGTCTGCCAATCTCTTCACCACAACCTCAGATATGTTTCCTCGCCGGGCCATCGGATCAGTAGTTGGCATTGGCGGCATGGCGGGCGCAATTGGCGGCATGTTGGTCTCAAAAGTCGTTGGGTACATTTTGCAATTTACCGGTAGTTACGTTCCGATCTTCATTATGGCCGGCTCGACTTACCTTATTGCACTTTTAATTATTCATCTGCTGGCGCCGCGACTCGAGCCAGCAGAGCTCTAACTCCAGCTCGTCTCCTTATTCGCAATGACCTCAGTTCTGCAGATCAAGCAGAAAGCGAACTGTCGCTGGGACATCGTGAGCCTGGGCGAGGTAATGCTGCGGCTTGACCCGGGTGAGACTCGAATTCACACTGCCCGGACGTTTCAGTTATGGGAAGGTGGTGGCGAGTACAACGTCGCTCGGGGGCTTAAGCGTTGTTTCGGAATGGACGCCGCTATCGTCAGTGCACTGGCGGACAACCCAGTCGGCCGTCTGGTGCAGGATCTAATTTATCAGGGTGGAGTGGACCAGTCTCACATTAAATGGGTGAAATACGATGGCGTGGGCCGCACTGTCCGCAACGGTCTGAATTTCACTGAGAGAGGATTTGGTGTGCGCTCGGCCGTGGGCTGCTCTGATCGCGGTCACACTGCGGTATCGCAACTTAGACCGGGAGAGATTGATTGGGATAAGATTTTTGGCCAGGAGGGCGCGCGCTGGTTTCACACAGGGGGCATCTTCTGCGCATTGTCAGAGACTACACCGGCGGTTGCCCGAGAAGCGATGAGTGCTGCTCAGCGACATGGCACAATGATTTCCTACGATCTTAACTACCGGGAATCATTATGGAAATCTATTGGTGGACAGGACAGAGCACGATCAGTAAATCGGGAATTGGCCCCGCTGGTTGATGTAATGATCGGTAACGAAGAAGACTTCACTGCCGCGCTGGGCTTCAACGTCGAGGGTTTGGACGAACATCACTCAAAACTGGAGGTAGGAAGTTTTCAGCGGATGATCGAGCGGGCTATCGAAGAGTTCCCCAACTTTAAAATTGTTGCCACTACATTGCGGAACGCCAGAACCGCTACCGTCAACGACTGGGGAGCCGTCTGTTATGCCGAGGGTAAGCTCTACCAGGCGCCGATTCGTGAAGGCCTGGAGATCCTGGATCGGGTAGGGGGTGGTGATTCATTCGCGTCCGGCCTGATTTATGGGTTGCTAAACGAGCGTGGACCACAATGGTCTGTGGAGTGTGGAGCTGCCCATGGGGCACTGGCGATGACTACTCCGGGCGATACCACTATGGCAACGCTCGCAGAGGTTGAGCATGTCATGAAGGGAGGCACGGCGAGGGTGGCGCGATAGATGGTAGCGTCCTAATTTGAGCTTTTCTCTGCGCAGCAATTTCTTGAGTTCTTGTTTTTTGAGCAAGATTTGGGCTGAAACCGCACTCTCCCTGGGGTCTTTATCGAGCCCGTTAGTGGCAGAACAGGTTTCACCCCGTTAGGGGTCGAATGTTTATAGTTTGGGCCAAGCAAATACCTCCGGCGTCGTTCGAAGGAGCGGAATTCAAGTTGACAAATACCCATCTAGCAACGTTCCGTTCCTTCGAACGGCGCTGGCTTTTTGTGATCTTCGAGTCTATAAACATCCCACTCCTACGGAGTGAAGATCATTTGCTCGATTGACGTCGTGTTGTGGTCACAAAGCGAAGAGAAGCCGAGGTGTCACATCAGGCGGCGCAGCGCTTGCCGGGTGAGTGAGCCTTTGCCATTTATTCAGGCAATATAAAAATGCACAAAACTGAAGTCATTAATCGAATAAAGGAGATTGGACTCGTTCCGGTAGTGCGGGCCGCATCTGCGGACGAAGCTCTGCGTGCGATCGACGCGATTAGGGAGGGCGGCGTCTCAGTGTTGGAAATCACAATGACGGTACCCGGGGCAGTAGGAGTGATCGAGCAGCTGGCAAGGCGTTCCGCTGCTGATGTAATTATCGGGGCCGGTACGGTACTGGACCCTGAAACAGCACGTGCTTGTATTCTCGCGGGAGCTCAGTTTGTGGTCAGTCCCTCGCTTAATGTCGAAACTATCGGCTGCTGTCGCCGGTATGGAGTTACTGTCCTGCCCGGGGCCTTGACGCCGACCGAAGTGGTCCAAGCCTGGACCGCGGGTGCGGATTTTGTGAAGGTGTTTCCCGCCGGCGCTGTCGGAGGTGCCAGCTACCTCAAGGCTTTGAAGGCTCCTTTGCCGGACATTGATCTTGTCCCCACCGGTGGCGTTTCGCTTAAAACAGCCGCTGATTTCATTAAGGCCGGAGCCAGCGCTCTGGGCGTAGGTGCAGACCTGGTGGACGTTAAAGCGCTAAGAGAAGGCCAAGCCAGCGTCATTACCGAGCGAGCCCGACAGTTTGTGGAGATTGTTAGAGAAGCGCGCCAGAGTTTAAAAAGCTGAGCGCTGCTCTCACTGCCGAGAACATTTGACATCTGTCATCTTTATGAAGCGCAGCAGCTTTCAACCAACATGACAAATGACAAGTCCCAAGTAAGAAATGGACCATTGCTTGTCTTTTTAATTTTCGTTGCTTTCTCTTCCCAGCTGCTGGCCAAGCTATCGGCCAACCCATCCGCGCCATTCAAGCAAGCTGCCACTGTGGTCCAGAAGCCAACAGCGGCTTGGTTCGTCCATGGGGAGCCGAACCCAGGGATTTACCACGATGGTTGGATCGACCTGAACAAAAATGGCGTAAAGGATTCTTACGAAGACCCAACGGTTAACGTGGAAACAAGAATCACTGACTTATTGGGACGGATGAGTCTCGAGGAAAAGACCGCGGAGATGGCCACTCTGTATGGCTTTCCCCGCGTCCTCAAAGACGAATTGCCTACGTCCACCTGGAAGACGGCGTTATGGAAAGATGGGATGGGCAATATTGATGAGCACATTAACGGCTATACCGGATCCCAGAATCAACCATTGCAGTATGATCTGCCATATTCCCTACATAAACGCGCCCTCAATCAGGTCCAACGCTTCTTTATCGAAGAGACCCGTCTCGGAATTCCTGTCGATTTCACAAACGAAGGCATCCGTGGGTTACTTCATACAAATGCTACAAGTTTCCCGGCGCAACTTGCGGTGGCAAGTGCCTGGGATGTCGATTTAGTGCGAGAGATCGGCCGCGTAACTGGTAGCGAGGCACGCGCGTTGGGATACACGAATGTGTACTCTCCTATCCTGGACCTACCCCGCGATCCACGCTGGGGCCGAGTCACTGAATGTTATTCCGAAGACCCCTTTCTTACAGCCACGCTGGGTATGGCAGAAGTCCGTGGCATTCAGGAGCAACGAGTAGTTTCTACACCGAAGCATTTTGCGGTCTATAGCGTGCCGAAAGGTGGCCGCGACGGTGATGCCCGCACCGATCCGCAGGTAACCTGGCGCGATGTTCAGACCATCTTTTTGCATCCCTTTCGCAAGGCCATTCGAGATGGTGGCGCCCTTGGTGTTATGGCCTCTTATAACGACTATGATGGAATTCCCATCGAAGCTAACCAGCTGTTTCTCACCGACATTCTTCGGCGCGAGTGGGGCTTTAAAGGATATGTAGTTTCAGACAGCGGCGCGGTTGAATTCGTTCACCGCAAGCATCGAGTGGCAACCACACCTGCGGAGGCAATCCGACAATCAGTGGAAGCCGGCCTCAATATTCGCACAAACTTTACGTCACCTGAAGAATATGTGTTGCCCCTGCGACAGTTGGTGCGGGAAGGGAAACTCTCCCTTGAAACAATCAACGCTCGCGTGCGAGACATCCTGCGAGTTAAATACTGGTTAGGCCTTTTCGATGAGCCATACCGCGGTGAACCCGCAGCGGCTGACAAAGTAGTACGCTCACCAGACCATCTGGCGCTTGCCGCTCGCGCCGCGCGCGAGTCGATTGTGTTACTCAAGAACGACGACGGTTTGCTCCCGCTGAGGAAGAATCTCCGCAGTCTACTGGTAACTGGACCACTGGCAGACGATCATGACGCCTGGCGGAGCCGTTATGGACCACAAAAATTGAATTTTGCCACCGTACTTGATGGGATTCGCAGAAAACTCGGGACTGCAGTTGACATTCGTTATGTTCGCGGAACCGAGGTCACGGACGAAAAGTTTCCTGAGAGCGACGTATACAAAGAGGCGCCCTCGGCAAAAGTGCGGGCGGGCATCGATTCAGCAGTGGCTGCAGCTAAAGGCGCCGAAGTGGCCATCGTTGTCGTCGGCGAAAATGACGCGATTAGTCGGGAAGGTGCGAGCCGCATCAGTCTCAACTTGCCCGGGTATCAGGAAGAACTCGTGGAAGCGATTCAGGCAACGGGTATTCCGGTGGTGCTGATCCTTACGAACGGCCGGCCGCTAAGTGTTAATTGGCCCGTCAAGCATGTGCCCGCCGTTGTGGAGATGTGGTTTCCAGGAGCTGATGGTGGGAACGCCTTGGCAGATGTGCTCTTCGGTGACTGCAACCCTTCGGGACGACTGCCAATCACCTTTCCGCGCAGTGTGGGCCAAATCCCGTTGAACTTTCCGGCCCATCCGGGTTCGCAGGCGCGTGACGCCGGTCAGGTGACGGGACCACTTTTCCCTTTCGGACACGGCCTGAGCTACACAACTTTTACGTATTCAAACCTCAAAATCACCCCAGAGCGGCAGGATCCGGCAGGCCGCATTCAGATTTCCTGTGATGTCACCAACTCAGGAAGCAAAGCGGGTGATGAAGTAGTTCAGCTCTATTTGCGTGATGATTACAGCAGTGTGATTACTTTCGAGAAAGTCCTCCGCGGGTTTGCGCGTATTCATCTTGAACCCAGGGAAACGCGAACCGCCCATTTCAACCTGATTCCTGAAGATCTGGAGTTGTTCGATCAAAATCAGCACTGGACGGTAGAGCCGGGGCGATTCACCGTATGGGTCGGAGCATCATCGGAAGACCTGCGGCTCGAGGGTAATTTTGACATTGTGGGCAAGCTGAGCCAATGACGACCTTATTGAAATCATTAGACTACGCATGACCGCGAAAACTATGGGACGTTCAACTGCGGCTTTAATCCTGGTCTTATTTTTTAGCACCTGGGCCACCAGCCAAACGCGCCAGCAATTATCGATGGATGCGGGATGGAAATTCAGCCTTGCCGATCCGCCCGACGCACAGAAGCCTACCTACGACGACGGCAACTGGCGGGGCCTTGATCTGCCTCATGACTGGAGCATAGAAGGCGCTTTTGATCAAAAGAATCCGACGGGTGGAGCCGGTGGGTTTCTTCCGGGTGGAGTTGGCTGGTATCGGAAGCACCTCACTATCCCCGCAAGTTACAAGGCACGTCGAGTGTTCATAGATTTTGACGGTGTCATGGCTAACAGCGATGTTTGGATCAATGGTTTCCATCTCGGGAAGCGTCCCTACGGATACGTTAGCTTTCGTTATGAGCTTACGGACCATCTGAATTTTGGCAACAAGGGCCCCAATGTTCTGGCGGTTCGTGTCGATAATTCAGCCCAGCCCGCCTCGCGGTGGTACTCAGGAGCCGGCATTTACAGACACGTTCAACTCGTCGTCACCGATCCTGTGCACATCGATCATTGGGGCACGTTTATATCTACGCCGCAGGTCACTGCTGAACAGGCCACGGTGCATACGCAAATTACAGTTGTGAATGAGTCTGATTCGGCGCGTGAGGTTATGCTGCAACTCACCATATTCGGACCTGACGGGAGAGCAGCAGGCAGCGCCACTACAAAGCCGCAGAAAGTAGCAGGCCACGGCTCAACTGAATTCACCGACGATTTACTGGTGCGGCATCCGCTTCGCTGGGACCTGGATCATCCGAACCTTTACCGTGCTTCGATTAAGCTACTTGCTGGAAGGACCGCCAAAGATGAAGAGCTTATCAATTTCGGCATTCGCTCATTTCGTTTTGAGGCGGACTCTGGCTTCTGGCTCAACGATCACAACTTCAAAATCAAAGGAGTGTGTCTGCACCATGACGCGGGCGCTTTTGGCGCTGCCGTTCCTGCACGCGTCTGGCAGCGCCGTTTGGAAATTCTGAAGCAACTTGGCGTAAACGCCATTCGCACGGCGCATAATCCGCCCGCACCGGAGTTCCTCGATCTTTGTGATCGGATGGGTTTTCTGGTCATGGATGAAATGTTTGACTGCTGGACCGTGGCAAAGAATCCTTACGACTATCACGTGTTCTTTAATGAGTGGTCCAAGATCGATACCCGCGACACGGTTCGGCGAGATCGTAATCACCCCAGCATCGTAATTTACAGCGCCGGCAATGAAATTCATGATACGCCCAATGGAGAACTTGCAAAGAAAATTCTGAGTGGACTTGTTGAGGTGTTTCATCAGAATGATCTCACACGTCCAGTATCACAGGCCCTCTTCCGACCAAACGTGAGTCATGACTACGACAACGGTTTGGCTGACATTCTTGATGTTGTGGGACAAAACTATCGTGAAAACGAGATTCTTGCGGCGCATCGGCAGAAACCCACGCGCAAAATCCTGGGCACCGAAAATACTCATGACCGGAATGCCTGGTTAGCGTTGCGCGATAATCCGTCCTATGCAGGACAATTCCTTTGGAGTGGAATCGACTATCTGGGCGAATCACGACAATGGCCCGGTATTGCTAGCGGATCGGGACTCCTGGACCGAACTGGCACGCCGCGACCTCGGGCTTTTGAACGGCAAAGCTGGTGGAGCGAAACGCCGATGGTTTACATCACTCGCCGTGTGTCCCCGACACCAGTCTCACCTGCTGATCCCGGTTATGAACCTGATCAAAGACGGTTGCAGGTCTTGTTCTCAGATTGGAATCCCCGCAATTCTGCAGCACACCAGGAGACCGTGGAGGTTTATAGCAATTGCGAGCAGGTCGAGCTTTTTCTTAATGGAAAATCACTAGCTAGTCAGGCTCTTCCAGCTGATGCTTCGCCGAGGATTTGGAAGGTTGGTTTTGTGCCGGGTACCCTGAAAGCGGTTGCAACGAATCAAGGTAAATTTGCGGCCACCCATGAGATACGCACTGCTGGGCCAGCCGCGAAGATCTTGTTAGTGGCAGATCGCTCGAAGATTACTTCCGCCTGGGACGATCTCTCGTATGTTACCGCCTCTGTAGTCGACGAGAACGGCGTGATCGTTCCCAATGCTGGCGAGCTCTTGAGTTTCACAATTAGCGGACCCGGAAAGATCGTCGCTGTGGATAATGGAAACAACTCCAGCATCGAATCATTTCAAACGTCCGAGCGGCACGCCTATCAGGGTCGATGTTTTGCCATGGTCAGGGCAACGGCTAGTAGAGGGCGCGTCACAATCGCAGCCACGGGTGCGCGATTGGCTAGCGCCTCAGTTTCTATAGAAGTCTTCCCTCCCTAAGAGTTACCTTCACTCCGCACAGCTTATTTTCACTTCATAGGAGTGACATGTTTATAGGAAACGAACCCACCACTCGCTCTCCGTTCGGCGGAGCGGAAATGTGATTGAGAGGAAAACTCCACTTGAGGTTCTGCTCCGTTGGACGGAAGGGGGACGTCAGTTAGCTCATTCAGCTATAAACCTTCAGTCTAACGGAGTTGTTCGCCTGACGTTACCAGCCTGTTCAGGTTCTCTTCTGCAGCGCTATCAGGATCCTGCTTGTAATCGCGGACGTTAATTGTTGTGTATAGCGGAAAGACCGGTGCTAGCAAGGAATCGTGCGAAATATCTTGACAAGTCCGGGGGGGGAGAGGAATAAAATTACTTTTAACCTTGCTACATTCGAATTAAGGAGATGGTGCCATGATGTTACTTCAAAAAACACGGCGACCACTGGTTAGTCTTTTCTTTGGGGTTGTTCTTGGAATTGCGTTGCATTTAACCGTTTCCACGGCCAAGGCTCAGACTTGCGCAGCCGCTCCAGGTTGTAGTTACTGGTGCGTTGACTATGCGTTCTGCTCGGAGTGTTTCCACTATTCCCCCTGTTGGATCGAATATGGGCGCTGTTATGATGATGTTGATCAAATCTGCACCACTTCGACGCAATGGAAGGCCTGCGGGTTTTGTGAGAGTTAACGACGAGAAATAACGTTTAAACTATAATCGATTCGAAGGGAGATGAAAGATGAAAAGATATCTAGCTCTCAGTGCGTTGGTAGTTCTTTCGGCTGCAGGAACATACTTCACCGCGAACAGAATCGTACAGCCGGCCGGGTTCGTTGTTTACCAGGTACAACGATTGAGAGGCCTAGAGGAGCGGCGGATTGTGCGGTCGTATAAGTCAAACGGAGAATGGCGGGAAATCAGCACCGACTCAAAAACGGGCTCTCAGAAGATTATGTTTGGCAGTCCGCAATTCGGCGTTGTTCAAGTTAACGATCAGAAAAGAGAAAACGAGTTCATTGGTGGATGGGGTGCGCCACTCACTGCCGAGCAAATTCGTAAAGATCATCAATATACTGATGAATCGCAGATTCTTGGCTATCGCGTGTTGCGAGTGCACCTGGAAACTCCGGCAGACGGGAGCCAAACTGATCTCTACCGAGCACCAGAACTGCATGGTATGATTTTGAAGGCAGTGAGCAAGAACTCAGACGGCAGCGTGCTTTCGATAGAGCCAGAAAAAATAGAGGTCACCGAGCCTGAATTTACGGTGCCTAGCTATCCTGTCACACGGGATGTATTCAATTTGCACCACCCAACCAGGTAGAAGGTTTGCGGATTGAATGGGCCATCATGGGCGAGACGGTCCAAGATCTTGCGCAAAGCTCCTCCGTTCGCCCGGAGTTATCCTAGTCAAAGAAACAACGCATGCTGTTATGTTGCGCTCCGAGACTCCTCTCAGTCACCCTGCCGCAAGCTAACAGCATGCGTTACTGGCCTAATGTATCTCTGGTTCTGCCGTCTCTTCGCCGGCCTGCAGAAAATCGAAATCACAACCCTCGTGAGCCTGCGTGACGTGTTCCGCAAAAAGCGCTCCGAACCCCCGCTGATAATGATCCGTCGCCGGTTGCCACTCTTGTTTACGTGCGTTCAGTTCTTGTTCGCTCACATGCATGGTCAGTCGCCGTTCTGCGACATTCAATTCAATCAAGTCGCCATCTCTCACCAGCGCTAAAGGCCCTCCCACAAAAGACTCCGGCGATACGTGCAAGATGCAGGTGCCGTACGACGTGCCACTCATTCGAGCATCTGAGATTCGCACCATATCACGTATGCCTTGTTTTAAGAGTTTTTGAGGGATTGGTAGCATGCCCCACTCAGGCATTCCTGGACCCCCCAATGGCCCAGCATTCTGTAATACCAGAACCGAATCGGCCGTTACTGGCAATTGCTCATTATCAATCCGGGCTGCAAGATCGGAGTAATTCTCAAAGACCACTGCAGGACCGGTGTGCTGTAACAGGTGAGCTTCTGCCGCAGTGTGTTTGATCACTGCTCCGTTCGGCGCCAGATTTCCGTACAAGACCGCCGTCCCACCCTCTTTCGCAATGGGATCGTCTCGCGAACGGATCACCCTGGCATTAAATACCTTCGCGCCTGCCAGATTTTCACCCAAGGTCTTCCCGGAAACTGTTTGGCAATCCAGACACAGGAGATCATTTATCTGATTCAATAGCGCCGGTAAACCGCCGGCATAGAAAAAGTCCTCCATTAGGTACTCACCGGCCGGTCGAATATTGGCAATCATGGGGGTGCGGCGGGAGAGTTGGTCAAATCTGTTCAGATCAATTTTGGTTCCGCAACGGCCAGCCAGGGCGATCAGGTGAACAATCGCGTTTGTAGAACCACCAATGGCCATATCCACCGTGATGGCATTGTCGAATGATGCTAGCGTAAGCAGGTCCCGTGGCTTTAGATCCTTCCATACCAGGTCGACCACCGTTCGTCCCGTGCGCGTTGCCAGACGGGAATGGTTCGAATCAACAGCTGGAATCGATGAAGCCCCGGGTAAGGTAAGCCCCAGAGTTTCGGCAATAGCTGTCATGGTCGAGGCGGTACCCATCGTCATGCAATGGCCTGGAGAACGCGCTATACCGTCTTCGACTTCATTCCACTGTTGTTCACAAATCAAACCAGCACGTCTCTCAGCCCAATATTTCCAGGCGTCGCTGCCGCTGCCGAGCACCTCTCCGCGCCAGTTGCCTCGCAGCATCGGACCGGCGGGCAAGAAGATAGCCGGCAAGTTGGCACTGATCGCCCCCATCAGTAATCCCGGAGTCGTCTTATCGCAACCACCCATCAGCACCACTCCATCGATGGGTTGACTCCGCAGCAACTCTTCCACCTCCATTGCCAGCAGATTCCGATAAAGCATTGGACTAGGCTTCATGAAAGTCTCGCTGATTGCCAGAGCCGGAATTTCTACCGGAAATCCGCCCGCTTGCCACACCCCTCGTTTAACTTCTTCAGCACGTTGACGAAAATGGCTGTGACAGGGAATCAGGTCACTCCAAGTGTTGAGGATTGCGATCAGAGGTTTACCCGTATATTCCTCCGGCGCGTAGCCAGCCTGCTTCAAACGGGAGCGGTGGCCGAACGAGCGCAAATCATCTCGGCCTAGCCACCGATGGCTGCGTAAATCTTCGAGTTTTTTCTTGCGTTCCATAATGTGTTACGACCCGCGTAAAGGAATCACATCTATGCCAGAGCCCGTTTTATTCCTTACGGTTTCCAGTTGTCTGAACCTCTCAATACCCTCTCTAGAGTAATCTTCTGGGCCTCTTTTTTAGTTAATTGCCGGGCCCACTTCACACGTGCCGGACTAGTTGCGCCGGGTCCGCTGCTGTTGAATTCGGAGTAACGCGATGTTTTCTCCCGTTCGGGAAAGTCCCAATTGTGCCAGCCGCTAGGGCGGACCATCGCGGCCATTTCTGTATTGAGAAAAGTGACTGCTGAGAAAGCCCGCCATGGCCGACCCAAATAGGTCTTGATGTCTGGAGACTCACCGGTGATGCGACAATGGGAAAAGACAAAACCGAACGGCTGGTCATCGGGCGTGGAAGCCGCCGTGATGTAGCCGTTCCCGCGGCAGTGAATGTGACAGCGTTCGAAAAATGCTGTCGCGCCTCCAAAGATAAAATCCACATGACCCGCAATATAACAGTTTTCAAAATAATGGCGGCCGCGGTCTATAAATACAGTGTCCTGCCAGCCTAAGAATCGGCAGTTCCGAAAAACAACGCGGTCTCCGTCAACGCGAACGGCCAATGCCTGACCCTTCGGTCCAGCAGAATTTTCCAGCGTCAGATTCTCCACCGTAAAATCGTCGGCGTCGATGAAAACCGTCGGGGTGCGAAAAGTGCCGATCTGTTTCCCATCAGGGCCAGTAATGCCGGCGTAAAGGTCGTAGGTGATCACTGTTTTTTCAGGATCTTCGCCGACCAGTCGAAAGAAGCGTTTTTCGCGCTGCACGTAAACCAATTCCTTGTAAGTGCCGGGTTTGATACGGATAATCACCTTCTTCTCGGGACTGCCCGCCGGTACTGCCATAATAGCTTCCTGTACTGTTCTATATTGACCGCTGCCATCCGCGGCGACTACCAGTGTGATGTCAGACGCCGAAACCGATCCAGCACTGCAAGTAAGAACAACAGCAAGGCTTGCCACAATTGTAGTTTTGTTCACCATTGCTCACGGTCTGCGGCTTTGCCGCCCTCCTTGCGGAAAGCCTCCGGCTCTCCGGCGCCGTTCGTCTTATTTTTGGCCGAGGCTTTGCCTCGCCAGAGCCTGGTGCGGCCTGTCGGAGCCTTAGTCGCTTGTTTGACTGGCGAGACGCTCACTATTTTTCGTGCCCAAATCCGCAAGAGTGTCGGACTCCATCCGGTCGCGTTTCAACAGAGCCCGGGCCACGGTAGCGACTTTCTCTGCCTGGTCCGCAGAGAGTTCTGAGAGGTAAGGAGGGAGCGGTCCAGTGTTGGCGATACCGGCGAGTTTGAGCGCAAAGTGCAACACCCGCGCAGGTCCCCACATATCGCGTAAGTCTTCCAACGGCATAAAGTCCGAACGCAAAGCTTCCGCTGCAGCGTAATCGTGCTGAGCACAAGCGTCGTACATGGCATTGCAAAGATGCGGCGCGACACAACCTGAACCGGTAGTTAAGCCTGGCAACTGCCAATCGCGCAGATGAACAAGCGCAGGACGTTCACCCATGCCACTGATAACGCGATTACGATCCACGCGTTTGAGAAGGCCCTCGAGATAGGAATCATGCAACGGATCAGGGCGAACTACGGCATACTTGATTGCCACGCAATTCCCCGACTCCAGTAGTCGCCCTACGACGTCCAAACCGGCTTCCAGATCGGCGCCAAAATTAGTTTCTTCCTTGAGGTAAATAATTAATGGCACTTTTGCTATCTCGGTCACCTCACGTAGTCCTCTTTCCAAACCTGCTGCGTCTCGCGGGTCGCTTGATGGCAGCATCATGGCACAGGGAAATCGATAATTGCGGAGCAGCAATGCCTGGTCCATCGCGCGTCCATAAGACGGTCCCAGACTGGGAATAGCCCAAAACTCGTCGTCTAAATCTGCCAGCCACTCAAGCAGTTCTGCGTACTCGTCCTCGGTGAGGTGATAGAGCAGTGCATTTCCACCATAGAGAAAGCGCCGGATACCACCACTGGCAATGTGACGGATAATCAGCGCGTTCTGATTGAAGTCAATGGACCTTTGCCTATTATTGGAACGAGCGAGGGGAGGTACGGAAAACACGCCTCGCAGATCTGCCAAGGTTACTGAATCAGTCTTCATACTCACTCTTTCACACCAAGCAACCGTATCGGTCCCAACAAACCGGACGGCAAAGCCTGAATTTTATCCATGTCCTGTGCCTGAAATCGTTCGCCGTAACGGAGATTTAGCAACCGATAATCCGGCAAGCTGTGTCCAGCCATATAATTAAGCGCCGTGTTCGCAACTTCGATCCGCAACCTGTTTTCTCCTGGTTTTAATAGGCGAGTAACGTCAATCACATACGGCGGGCACCAGAGAGATCCAGCACGATGATCGTTCAGATAAACTACGGCGGCTTCACGGACCGGCGAGTCTAACCACGTTTGCATGCCATTCCTGGTCGATTGGGTTGCGGCGGGTTCGCTCGGCCCAAAATCCAGCTTTAAATTCAAAGCCAGCCGCAAAGTCGTTGCTGGTAGAATGAACTGCTTCTCATAAGTGGCCGTTCCTGAAAAGAACTTTGTTTGTTCGGAGTCGGTCCACGACCGTAGCTTGTCCATTTGCCTGGGACCATCGTTCTGCCCGTAAGAAACCTGCCAGTCCGTACTCAAGTCAAGCACTGGTGACAACACTGAGGCGCCCTTGGTAAATCGAACCGAGGGGAGCGGGCCCTGCGAGAATACTATGACTTGTGAGGCGTAAGGCTCGAGATCGAGTGCAAGCGTGACACCTCCTTCAGATTTAGCTGCAATTTCCGCAGGTGCGCTGTCACCGCTAAGGGGATCCCAAAACTCGGGCCGCATGCCTTTGACGCTGAAGCTTGCTTTGACGCTCTGTCGCACGTTAGCAGTGTTGGCAACGAAGTAGATTTCAACTTCACTGGTGCTCCGATGTATAAAGCCGAGGTCCGGAGATGCCGGCGATAGGGTCAAATCAGGCGTTGTCCAGCCGCTTAACATGCCTGCCAGTTTGGTCTCATCTTCAACGAGATGACCGGGTGCGCCTTGCTCTTTGAAGAGCGCCTCCGAGATCCTCGAAATCTTTTGCTGATCAGCCGGAGTAGCTTGCAAGCCCGGCATTTCGCGGGGAGTGGTTCGAGTCGCCACCAAAACACCGCTATGAGCAAATTGTTGCAATTTTTCAAAGGTCTCTAACGGAATGCTGTTCACGTTGGGCAGGATCACAATCCTGTATCGCTGTTCGCCTAAAACCAGCGCGCCATTTTCTATCCGGCCACTTCGTCGCAATATGCCATCGTCAAAAAAATCAAAATTGTTTCCACTCTCCAGGACCTGGGGAATGAGGTTGCTTCCGAGTCTCTGCCGCAGTATGTCGATCATATGCACATTGTTTGCGGAGAATTGTGACCAGGCGTCATCATTCGGGAGATAGATAGCCACGTTGTTCGCGGGCTTTCCCTGGCGAAGGAGAAAGCTAAGACGCTGCAGATATTTTGCAATGTCAGGCATGACGATCCACCAGGGGTTTTTTTCATCGAAGACTGCAGCCGCGTAGAAGCGCCAGCCAGGGTATTCAACTCCCGGAACCGTATAAGGCCAGCCGTGCCCGATTAACTGATTGATCCCTTGCAGGAAATGGCGGTCTGCTTCGGCTTTCATGTCCAATGGCGTCGCGCGAAAAACCGGGGAGTGTAACCAGGTCCAGGTTTCTGAAGAGGTCACCTGATGTCCATAGTGGTGACTTGCCGAAGAAGCCCAGCGCGTCGCGCTGAGTGTTTTCCATTGCGAACCTTCTCCCTCGGGCAAATCGGCATAGGCATTGCTTGAAAGAATTGCCGCGGGCACGCCGTAGTCCTGGATGCGAAACAGGACATGATTGCGTTTGGACCATTCGCGCATCGGGCCCAGGAAATGTTCATTGAGCAACTCCGTCAAAGTCATTCCCCAGTCATGGCGAACAGCGGCGGTCTTTGGCCCAATATTGCTCACCAGTGCCGGCAGATAAGGAGTCAGATCATAACCCCGACGTTGCTGGAACTCTGGCAACAGGTTTCCCGTCCAGTCATTGTTATAAACCTCTAAGCTGTCGCAGAAGATCGCGTGAGGTGGTTGGGGACCAAACGCCTGCATCAGCCGGTCGCCCACCTTTTGCAAATAGTTATCGATGGCTGTCTGGTCCAGGTGGTCCAATACGAAGCCCTCCGCTCCCACCGCGGGCCGCTTTACCTGCATACCTGTGCGACTGGAGATGAAAAAGAGTAGTTCGTTGCCAGCCGGAAGATCGGTGGGAACCTGCACTACGCCTTCCTTAATATCGGGCAGCTGGCGCACGCTTTCTGGTGCAAATCCCTGTTCCTGCGGGCGCGCTACAAAGACAGCAATCAGCTTTTCACCGGGACCGACGTAAGGGACTTTAATGCGCGGCGTGGCACCGTCAAGCTTGATATGTTCGTAACGTAGCCTTCCAGCCGCCTGGTTAATCGGGACCTGCGGTCCACCAAAAGGCCATCCGCTGCCCAATGTCAGGTCCATACGCAGACCCAGTTCCCGTGCTTTGTCCGCAGTGAATCTGAGGGCCTCTATAAAGTCATCTGAAAGGAAGGGAAGTGTTCTCAATCCCGTGCTATCGTCATCCGGCGCCAGAGGATAAACAGGCTGCACTTCGAACCCCCCGATGCCTCCTTCTTTCATCAGTCGCATCTCGCGTTCCAGTTCAGGTTTCGTCACGGCAGGCCCGAACCACCACCAACGCATCATGATGCGAGCATCGTCCGGAGGACTCTGAAACGCACGATGCAAGTCAGTGACGCTTACAGTTTGGGCGGACACCAAATGGGCCGAGAACGTGAGAAGAAGGACAATGAGAGCTATCACAAACGGGCGGCCGATAGTTGATATGGGCATTTGAAGTTAGGAGAAAAAAATAAAAATGTCGCGCCGCCGCGCAAGTTGTGAAAGCCTGCATGCAGCGCAGTGGCGAGAGTACCATTCAACTAGCCCAAGCACAGTCAGGAAGGTGGACCCTGATAATCAATAGAGGCCACCTCTATTGATTATCAGGGTCCACCTTCCTGACTGCGCTCGGCCCACTTCAATTGAACACACCTGCTGGAGCTTGGCGAATTGGCGTTGGGTCAGAAGTAAAACTTTAAGCCCAGTTGAATAATCCGTGGATCACGTGCGGTGTTAGGCTCCCCAAAGCACCTTCCCAGAATTCCCGTGCAGCTTCCCGACCGCAGACTGCTAACAGGAACCACGCTAAGGCCGGTGTAATTTGCGAAGATGTTTCCTCCATTCTGGCCTGCACCGTTGGTTACATTGGTCGTAAGGTTGAAACCTGAAAACTGCGTATGATTAAAGATATTGAACGCCTCAATCCTTAATTGTAAGGATTGCTTTCGCTCGGCCCCAATGGGGAAGTTCTTGAAGATGGACAAGTCCTGGTTTCTGATCCCAGGATTGCGCAGGTACATGCGCGGGTACGGTCCTTTGTCACCAATTGCGGGAAGTACAAACGCTGATTCATTAATACGGTTCCCGCTTTGTGGGTCACCGGTTAAGTAGAAGCGTGGCTGTTGACCGGAATTGTTCCCTGCGGTATACGTGCCTAACAGACGGTTCCCGGCATCCTGACCGGTGATGGTGAGGGTAAGCTCAGTTGGGTTTCCTGAAGCAAGCCAGGTGATGCCCGAAAGCTGCCAGTTATCAAGCACAGCTCGAGATAGCATGCTTCCGCCAAGAGGCTTACTACCTTTGGGGAGATCCCAAACATAATTTGCTACGAAATAGTTGGTCCGGTCGAAATTCAGCAGGGCGTAATCGTTTTTCGTGTTTACGAGATTGGTAAAGGTACCATCGTCGGAGACTGTTCCCACTGCTCGCGAGCGGTTGTAAGCAATCCCAAGACTAACACCTTTCGAGAAACGACGCTGAACGTTGATCTGTAAGGAGTTGTAGTGTGAATTTGAGTCAAACTGATAGTATGTGATGTCGCTGTATCCCTGATAAGGCCTCAAGAAGTCCACCGGCAAGGCGTTTGCTCCGCTAAAGTTGACTCCAGCGCTCGAGTAGATCGAAGGCAGACCTGGCTCCGCGGTCGGGATTGTGCCGTTGAACTTAGTTGGGTCCTGCGAACCAGGTTTGAAGGTTGTGCCATAAGGAAGAGAGTTCAGATTCACCCTTCGCGCATTATGACGTGTCTGACTTCCTACATAAGTTACATCAACCACAAAGCCCTTCCCGACGTCACGCTGCACGCCAATACTGTATGTATAGATGGTCGGCCACTTTGCATTCACGTCAACGCCATTGACAGCGAAAGGCGGCGGCGGCAAGGCGTTGCTTGCTCCCGCGCTGGTAAGGTCTTGTAGGTACCCGTTCGTCAGCGTCGGATTCAACACCGCCGGAGGATTTGTGGCTCCGAACCCGGTGATCCCGCTCTGGTATCGATCAAAAGTCACACCGAAACCTCCGCGAACAACTGTCTTGTGGTTCTTCGTCGCATCCCAGGCGAAGCCCAGTCGTGGTTGCGGCAGGATCATGATGCTATGAATGAGTCCCTTTGGATATCCGCTGGTAGTTTGGCCTTCCCCATTTAAGAGGTCGCCGGTATTCGGTACTAAGCGACCTACGTAGGTGCTCGGTAGGGTATTTGCTGGCGTAGGTACGCCTACGAAGGCGGGATCGATTGCGCGCACCGAGCAGGGCGAAACAGTTATGCAGACCCCTTTGTAGATGCGCGGGGCCTTGGCAGGATCAAACAGGGCAGGATTAAACCCGGTTGCGGGACCAAGCAAGTTGTAGACTGGTTGATAATGAGAGAGTCGCAGACCCAAATCGAGTGTGAGACGTGGCGTGACTTTCCAAGTGTCTTGTGCGTAAAACGAGAGGTCTTGATAGAAGTAACTCTGCAAAGGTTTGGCGCTAGCCTGCGTGTAAGAGGTGTAGACGCCCAGCAGAGCATTCGCAAAGGGATTACCTGTGTTGAGCGGATTGGAACTCGATGTAGAGAAATCAATGATCGACTGTGCGTTCGTTTGCGAATTGCTGGAGTTTGAAGCGCGTTGATAATACCAGCCAAATTTGAGTGTGTGCTTACCTGACACCTTCGTGAGGTTATCGATGAAGGTGTTAATAACGAAGTGCTGGTCGAAAGTTCCGAAAACCGACGTCTGAGGCGCACCCAGATTGCCACCGCCTGCAGTGTTAGTACTGCTGTTGGCCACGCCCGGGATGCCATTGAGAGTGATGCCAGGTATCAGTCCGGCAGTATTGACGTTTGGATATAGCAGCGGCGTGTTGATTCCTGTGGCCGCGCGGGTAGCAGCGTCGCCCTTAGGGCTAATGTTTACGCCGCCCCTTCCAGCGCCGAATACAAATTCGTTAATTACAGTCGAACTAAAGTTGTGCGTCAGGGTAAAGGATAGAACGTTCCCGGGCCCGTTGGCCCTATCAGTAATCGTTAGCGGCCAGTTCCAGGAAGCGGTGGTTGTGCCATAAGCAAATTGCTGATCATCCTTGTTGTAAATCCATCGCCCGCTGAGTCTGGTATTCGAATCGATCTGCCAGTCGATGCGAACAATATTTTCGCGCCGGGGATAGGAACTCGGCACTACCGAAGTATAGTTGTAGGTTCCACTCGTATTCGGTGCCGGAAAAAGGTTCAGAATCGCTTGTCCCGGTGCGTAAATGCGGTTTGCGGGAATCATATTGCTCGCGAATGCTTTGCCGGTAACCGGGTCGATGATCGTTTGTGCGAAGATGCCGGCGCGCTCAGCCGCTGTTGGCACCCGAATATTTACCGCATTCTGCTGCGGCACTAACTGACGATAGTACTCCTGACTAATGAAGAAAAAGAGCTTCTGTTTCCCGTTCCAAATGGCTGGACCACCTTCACCAAATCGCGGAAAAATGATTGGGCCGCCAAAATCCCAGCCATAATAATTAAAGCGGTAGAGCGGACGGGCCAATCCATTTGCGTTGTTAAAGTAGCTGTTTGAGTTCAGGCTATCGTGACGCCTGAAATAGCGGCCGCCGCCGTGGTAATCGTTCGTTCCGCCACGGGTGGTGAGCGCAATAAAGCCACCACCGGATCTACCATATTCGGCTTGATAATTTGACGTTAGAACCTTTACCTCCTCCAGGGCATCCGGGTTGACGGAGACTAGTCCTCCCGTATTGTTGCCGAGATTGAGGTTTGTAACTCCGTCAACCGTGTACTCGTGCTGCGCGGTACGAGTGCCGTTAATGCTGAAGCCGTCAGTTATATTTGTTACGGTCGAAGTTGTCCTGGTGCCACCTGAGATCACGCCGGGAACGAGCTTCAAATAATCGACCACATTGCGCCCGTTCAACGCGATATCTCTGAGTTGCTTATTCGATACGAGATCAGAGCGCTCGCCCGATTCTGATTTGATTTGAAGTTGACCAGCGTCTGCTTCCACCTGGACCGTGGCTGAAAGATCGCCAGGTTCCAACTCAAAGTCTCCGGCATTGAGCTTATCACCTGTGCTCAGTACCACGTTCGCTTTTTCAACCTTCTTGAAACCTGCTTTTTCCACGGTGATGGTGTAAGTACCTGGAGGGAGCTGGGGGAACACAAAGTCTCCTTGCTCATTAGTCTCTGCTTTCTGAGTGATAGCTTTGGCAGGATTAATTACGGTAACGCTGGCGCCCGGAAGTACACCGCCGTTGCTGTCCTTGGCGGTACCCGTTATCGATCCGGGATTTTGTCCGTGAACAGAGATAGTAAATGCGGCAAACAGTACAACCATTCCGATTGACAAGCTCAGGGTTCTCATTGTTGAAGTCCCTCCGTCTTAATTGGGGCGGAATACCGTTAGGTGCAACTCTTGTTCTCATTTGCAGATGCGTTAGGCGATAGCCCATGCACCCTATTATCGCGGCTCAAAAGAAAGAGGCCAACGCGATCGAACCAGAGGTATCTGCACCTGAGGCTCTAAAATTCGAAAATTGACTTTGCTCTGAGTTGGTTTGCCGTAGCTTGCCCAGGCGCTCTGGTCTATTCTGGATGCGAAGAGCCCGCGACTCTTCATTGCAACAGGAGATCTGAGGGGATACTAGTCTATCGACAGATGCCTGTCATTACACGCGAGCGATAGCCGACGATATGCGCATATCATAGCGAAATATATGCGAGCCGCATACCGGTCGGAATCGATCAGCGTGAGAGTTTTGTTTTACCTTTACTTCGAAAGCGAGGACGGGACATGCGGCGCATAAACGTGGCGATGATCGGTTACAAGTTTATGGGTAAGGCCCACAGTAATGCCTGGCGACAAGTTAACCGGTTTTTTGAAACTCCAGTTACGCCGGTGCTGAAGGTCATTTGCGGTCGGAATAAAACAGACGTGAAACGCGCAGCTGAAATCTTTGGTTGGGAGGAGCATGCGACATCCTGGGAGGAGGTCGTTCGGCGGAATGATATCGATGTGATTGATATTTGTTCCCCGGGCAATACGCATCTTCCGATCGCGCTTGCCGCGGCTGAAGCGAAGAAAGTGGTCTTTTGTGAAAAACCGTTGGCAAATACTTTGGCCGATGCTGAGCTGATGTTGAATGCAGTGCAGACAAATGGCGTTCTGCACATGCTCTGTCACAACTATCGTCGCGCACCAGCAATTGTTCTGGCCCGGAAACTGATTGAGCAGGATCAGCTGGGCCAGATTTATCATTATCGGGGCACTTATTTGCAGGATTGGCTTGTGGATCCCCAATTCCCCCGAGTTTGGCGAATGGAAAAATCCGCCTCTGGATCCGGAGCGTTAGGCGATATCGCTTCACATTCGATAGATCTCGCGCGTTACCTCGTTGGTGAAATTGCAGAAGTCACTGGATTACTCCAGACGTTCATACCAGAACGACCGCGAGCGCCAGGCAGCAAGAGCATGGCTGCGGTTGATGTTGATGACGCTGCTCTTTCTCTGGTGAGATTCAAGAGCGGCGCAGTGGGCAGCATCGAAGGTTCACGCTTTGCGACTGGAAGGAAGAATTATAACCGCTTCGAGATCAATGGCAGTCGCGGCAGTATCGTCTTTAACCTCGAGAGGCTTAACGAGCTACAACTCTATGTTGAAGAGGGACCCAACAGCGGCTTTAAGACGATTCTGGCAACAGATGTAAACCACCCCTACATTAAGGCGTGGTGGCCCCCCGGTCACACTATCGGTTACGAGCACACATTCACTCATACTGTATTCGATCTACTCAAGGCGATTGACGAAGAGAGATTACCCACTCCCAATTTCGAAGACGGAGTGCGCAACCAACGAGTACTTGATGCTATTGAGCGAGCCTCAGAATCTCGAAGATGGGAGACCGTGTGAAGGAAAGGGGAACGGGGGAAAAGGGGAACAGGGGAACAGGGGAACAGGGGAACCGGGGAACCGGGGAACAGGGGAACCGGGGAACAGGGGAACAGGGGAACCGGGGAACAGGGGAACAGGGAACAGGGGAACCGCGGAACAGGGAACAGGGGAACCGGGGAACAGGGGGACAGGGGAACAGGGGAACAGGGAACAGGGGAACCGGGGAACAGGGAACAGGGGAACCGGGGAACAGGGGGAGAGACCTAATCTCCCTTTTCCCCTTTTCCCCTTTCCCCTGTTTCCCTTTCCTATGATCGGTAAGGTTCACGTCCTATCCCCTGGACGGCTATTTTCTGCGCCGCCAGCACCTCGTGTTGCAATGCGTACATACACGCAGCGGCCTCATCTATCTTGCGAGTGAAGGCAATCGAACCTTGCAGGATGGGCTTAAGTCGCTCACGGTCCTGGATTCTGGCCGGCGGATATTCATGCTCTACTATGAGGTGGGTGTTTGCCACATCGAGGCTCAGTAGCTCACGTGCTGCTAATTGATGGTCCAGCCAATCGACGGTGCGGTTTTGCAGATAAGCGAGCGGATCGTGTTTCGCGGTGCCCGGCAATTCATGCTCGCAGAGTACCGTTTGCTTAAGCCAGGCATTGGCTCGATCCCGCGGATTGGTCGCCGGCTGGCCATCAACCCAGTCGCCGCGCTCAATCGTCTGGCCACCATAACCCCAGGCGGCAGTCCCTCTGGCGTTGATCACCTGACCTTTAACATGAAAACCGCCGATGAGAAAATTGTATCCTGTGTCCTTCAGATACTGGAACACCGACCGCGTATCCTGGCCCATCAGAATCGCGTGCGATGGATCATAGTGGATGCGAAACTGATCACCGACTCCATGCCGCTCACAGATGCGGTGTAAAGCAATCCAGACGCCAGGCGTGTAAGCAATGTTGTTGTGAAAATTATCTTTGATAGTCCAACCAGGCATCGGACATTGCTCAACGCGGTAAGTGAGACTGCGTGCTCGTGCTTCCTGCAGAAGGGGAATTATATGCTGCTCAAAATCAAGCAGGTTCTGGTCCAAACTTAGAGTCTGATTTCTGCCGATAAATCCGCAGACAGCATCAACTTCGAGTAATATTGCAGCATCGAATACTCTTAGCATGAAATCATGTTTGCGTTTTCGCAGGGTTGGATCCTCATGTAACAAATTGTCAAAGTATGCGAGATCCGACAGGCCAATTTGCTGTTCTTGCAAGGCTGATAATGCTCGTCTGGCGCGTTCCTTAGTAAAAGTTTTGCGCAGGTCCAAAGTATTGGCGACAGGATCAAGCATGGCTTCAGCGGGAATGTCGGCCTCACTCGGGTGAAGCGCTGCTGATAACTGTAGATAATCGACGCCCAACTCACGAGCAAACGCCGCCCAATCTTCGATAGCTTTGTCCGGATCAGAGTCCCGTACTTCTCTTGGCGTCAACTCCTGGAGTGCGGCGGTCAATACACCCACCTTCATGTATTTTGGCGAGAATGGTTTGGTTGACATAGTATTTCGTTTTCGCTAGTTAGGTTGATTTGATAACAAAGCGACGAGCGATAGTGGAGTAGTCCACCCGACACCGACACTTTGTAAATGATTCTAATTTTAGCAAAGCTACACCCGCTACTCTTAAATTGCTAATATGGCAGCCAGACGTGAACGAAAGTTGACCTTCAGAGGCTATGTGAAAACTCTGGGGAATCTTCAGTTGTGACTGTCCTACTCTGCTCAGCACCTCGCCAAAGGCAGGTGTTACTGACAAATTCCAGCGAATCTATTACAAACTCAGCTTGTCGGGTATAATCACTGTCCTACTCACCTGGTTTCATTCGACGGCTCTTTCTGAGGCCCTTGGCTGCCGAACAACTGTCAATTGGGCCGGCTGCCTCGCACCTGAAAAGCCCCGGCTGGCCGTGCGTATCGGTAGATTTGAAGCGCGCGCGCAACTAGTTTTTTAGGAACCAAATGAAGAGAGCTTTGCTTGGTCTATTGGCCGCCTTCGTTACCGCGACGTTAACCGCGTTGCTTCCCGCAAAACCCTGCGTTGGCGCAGGACCGGGTTCAGAGCGACAGGTTGCAGACTATGGCATCGATTTTTGGCGAGAGGCAGAAGGACTGCCTCAATCCAGAATCCGGGCAATTGCTCAGACACGAGACGGATATCTGTGGCTGGGGACCGATAGCGGCTTAGTTAGATTTAATGGTTCCACCTTTTCTGCATTCACAGTGGAGACAGGAAGCCTGGGAGACAATGAGGTTTGGGCCCTCCAGGAAGATGACGGGGGAGGATTGTGGATTGGCACCTATGGAGGTGGTCTTACCCTGTTACGGGCCGGCCGATTCAAAACCTTTACTACCGCTGACGGGCTGCCGGACGATGTGATCAGAAAACTCGCTAAGGATCGGGAAGGAAATATCTGGATCGCGACTCCCCGTGGAGCTGCCAGATACTCGCATGGAACCTTTGTTCAGTTCACAACGCGCGACGGACTTAGTGAGAACCTGGTTACGGCGATCTCGACTGACTCCTCCGACGGGGTTTTGTTGGCGACCGGAACAATCTTGCACCGATTCGCCGGGGGCAGATTTTACCCAATTAGAAATATGGCCCAAGCGGGGCGGAATCAGATTGATCATTTGCTTAAGGCAAGCGATGGTTCCATCTGGTTTGGCTTTCGCAATGGCCTCCTGAAGAGATGGAAAGACGGAGTATTGAGCAACTACACCGCCGGGGAGAAGCCTGCGCCTCGCATCAATCAGCTTTATGAGGATCCTGGAGGAACTCTTTGGGTTGCGCTCGAGCGTGGCGTTTCGCGTTTTAAAGACGACAAGTTTGAAGCAGTTCCGCTCGGAGACAACAAGACAGGCATCGGAGTAGTGTACAGTCTCTGCACTGATCGTGAAGGCAGTCTTTGGATTGGTTTTCAGTCAAATGGATTGGGGCGGCTTCGCACGAAACAGCTGTTGACCATTTCGGCCGCTGATGGCCTGCCAAATGATAGTACTCGAGCTGTGTTTCAGGATAGCAAGGGCACTGTCTGGATCGGTACAGTGGATGGATTTGCCAGTTATCGAGATGGCCGAATATCCAGCTACCAGAGTCTCAATGGATCTCGTATCGGTTCAGTGAGATCTTTGGCCGAGGACTGGGAAGGGAATATCTGGTTGGCTGCAGACCAGGAGTTGCTGATCCTTAAAGCAGGCCGGATTAGTAAAGTGCCAGGTTGGAAATGCGCGGTTGAAATTGAAGTGATTTATCGTGATCCACTTGGCCACATGTGGATTGGAACAGACGGAGATGGCCTCTTCGAGTTTTCTGGCGAAAGAGTCAACCATTACACAAGCCAACAAGGACTAGCGGGCGATCAGGTGCGGGCTATTCTAACTGATCAAAAGGGAGCTCTTTGGGTTAGTACGTTCGGCAAAGGCGTGAGCAAATATGCGAACGGAAAGTTTGTCAGCTATACAACCAGGGAAGGCCTGGCAGGAAATCGAGTGGCGGCGATTTATGAAGACGACGCTGGGGTGCTCTGGTTCGCAACAAGAGAGGGCTTGAGCAGATTTAAGGATGAGAAATTCTTTAACTACACAGTCGCATCCGGACTGCTGGTAGGCTTTGTCTATTCCATCCTCGATGATGGACGCGGTAACTTTTGGTTCAGCTGTGCCCAGGGTCTATTTAGAGTCAGCAAAAAAGAGCTCGAGGACTTTGCCGCCGGGAGGATAAAAAGGATCACTTCTGTTGACTACGGCGTCGCCGATGGTATGAAGACCCGGGCATATAATGTCGGTGACCAGCCCAGTGCCTGGAGAACCAACGATGGTTCGCTGTTGTTTTGCTCGATGAAGGGTGTGGTGCTCGTAGATCCCAGCCGGTTGTCGTCCAGCAGTTTTGTACCGCCGGTACAGATAGAAAAGATAGTAATTAACAAGCGTGAACAGCCAATTGGCGTGGATTCTCAGATGCCCCTGGGCAATGGAGAAGTTGAAATACACTATGCGGCCCTTAGTTTCATAGCGCCCGAAAAGCTGCGATTCAAATACAAACTCGAAGGTTTCGATCGGGAATGGGTTGATGCCGGGGCTAGACGTTTCGCGTACTATGCCAATCTCCCTCCCGGGCAATATCGATTCCAACTGATCGCGGGGCAAGTTGACGGCCCCTGGAACGAAACCGGTACTTTCTACGCATTCTATTTGCAGCCACACTTCTATCAGACCCGACTGTTTTTGGTCATTGCTGTGGCGACTGCTTTGTTGCTGGCTGCCTTGTTGTACCGACTCAGGATGATGGAGTTGAAAGCGCGGTATTCGGCTGTGTTGGGAGAACGAAATCGGATTGCCCGGGAAATCCATGACACTCTTGCGCAAAATCTTGCCGGCATTGCGCTACAACTTGATTCCGTGAATATGCAGTTGCCGGAGATTCCCACGGGTTTACGTCAGCGGCTGGATCAAGCCTGTAATCTAGTTCGCTACAGCTTGGCGGAGGCCAGGCGTGCCGTATCTGACCTCAGATCAGACGAACTGGAGCGTCAGGAATTGGCTACTGCCCTTCCGGAAATAGCCCAGAAAATTGCTGCAAGCGCCGCACTGGAAGCGCAGGTTAAAGTGGTTGGCAGCCCTCGCCGGTTGCAGTCCACGACGGAAAAGAATCTGTTGCGAATTTTCCAGGAGGCTATGGCAAATGCCGCAAAACATGCCGGCGCACAGACGATTCAGGTCGAACTCAGGTATGGTAACGATTCCCTGGCTCTTTGGGTGCGTGACGATGGCAGCGGGTTCGATACCGAAAAGATTATTCCTTTGGGTGTGGGACACTACGGCTTGACTGGAATGCGTGAGCGGGCGGAGAGAATCGGTGGACGTATGACCTTGAAAAGTCGTGTTGGGGAAGGAACTGAATTACTGGTTGAGGTACCGCTGTCCACGTGAATCCGGCAGGAGCAGGAGGCAGGAGCAATTCAGCGCGAAACGCAATCGGTCGAGATAGTCGACAATGACTGAGAATGAAATTATTCGTGTCATGATCGTCGAAGATCACTTCGTCGTGCGGGCGGGGCTGACCGCTATCATTAACAGTCAACCGGACATGGTCACGGTTGGTGAGGCCGGTAACGGCCGCCAAGCGATCGAATTGTTTGCGCAACTCCAGCCAGACATCACTTTGATGGACTTGAGAATCCCGGCGCTGAACGGAATAGACGCGATAGCCGAAATCATAAAAAGGAGTCCGCGGGCAAAAATTATCGTCTTGTCAACCTATGGCGGCGATGAGGACATTTTTAAGGCATTGCAAGCGGGCGCCAGGGCATATTTTCTTAAAGACGTGAAAGGACAGGATCTTATTGGCGCCATTCGGGCGGTCCATGCCGGGCAGCGCCCGCTGCCACCGGAAATTGCTTCTCGCCTGGCGGAGAGACTACCACGATCAGAACTCAGTCCCCGTGAATTGGAAATCCTGAAACTGATTGCGAAGGGCAGGTCGAACAGGGAGATTGCCACCACACTTTCGATCAGCGAAGGAACCGTGCGAGTTCATGCGAGCAATATATTTGCAAAGCTTGGTTGCAGCGATAGGGCTCAGGCTGTTTCGGAGGCGTTTCAACGCGGGATCATTTACCTGGATTATGCCACACAAGACTGATTCAACAGAGAGGATCAGAGACTTTGCGAACAAGATCCGATCTGTGTAAGCGAGGTGTTAATGAGATCGTCTGGGATTTGCCTGGTCGGTAACTCTTATTTGTCAGCGGCGCACTTTAGGACACTACCTAACTCCAGCGGCTTGAAAGGTCGCAGCTTTTCTGATACACGAAATCTACAAGATATTGATGTCAAGAGCGCAGCCCAAGGGGTTCACGTTCCAACAGCTGGACCCAAGGAGGACCATGACCAACAAAAGTGGATTGCGAGCTCATCTGTACGTCACTCTTATTGGGGTGCTGACCGTCTCTTTCCTTTGCAGCTCATGCAACCACACCGACAGTGGTGGAGGCAGCTCAGCCAAGCATCATCGGTTGGCTTTTGTCACCAATAATGCGTCAGACTATTGGACCATTGCTCGTAAAGGGACGGAAAAGGCGACCACCGACATGCCAACTGTTTCTGTGGATTTCCGCATAGACTCAGATGGCACCGCAGCTGAGCAACAGCGCGTGGTCGATGATCTACTGGCCAAAGGGATCGAAGGAATCGCTATAAGCCCAGTGGATCCTGCTAATCAGACCCCGATGTTGAACAAGGCTGCCTCTCAGGCGCTAGTCATCACGCAGGACAGCGATGCGCCAAACAGCAATCGCGCTTGTTACATCGGCACTGACAATGTAGCCGCAGGTCGGCAGGCAGGCCAGCTGGTAAAAGAAGCACTCCCTCAGGGTGGGAAGATCATGGTATTCGTGGGCGTGCTGGATGCTGCAAACGCCCAACAGCGCTATCAAGGCCTCAAGGAAGCCCTCCAAGGATCAAATGTACAAATAGTCGATGTTCGCACCGACAACACGGATCGGGTGCGCGCCAAATCCAATGCGGCTGACACACTCGTAAACAATCCGGATATTGCGGGAATGGTGGGACTCTGGGCTTACAATGGACCGGCAATTCTGGGTGCGGTCCGAGATGCCGGCAAGATCGGGAAAGTGAAGATAGTTTGCTTTGACGAAGACGATGAAACGCTGGCCGGAATTAAAGATAATGCAATTTATGCCACGGTAGTGCAGCAACCGTACGAATTTGGTTTTCGCTCTATCGAAATGATGGCCAAGATACTCGATGGGGATAAAAGTATGATCCCTGCCGGCAAACAAATTTTTGTCCCCACAATCGCGATTAAAAGAGATGAAGTGGAAGCTTTCATCAAGAAGATAAACCAGCTTCGTGGTCGCAGTTAGTAGCGCAGTATCTGCGCTCCAAAGAAAGGTAGGTTTTCCATGAGTGACGCTCTTACTCCACGCCCTGAACACAAGTTTACTTTTGGCCTCTGGACTGTCGGTAACCGTGGTCGCGATCCATTTGGTGATGCCGTGCGTCCAACGCTTCCACCTGTTGATGCCGTGCGCTTGCTCGCCGAAGCCGGTGCGATGGGCGTGAATCTGCACGACAATGATCTGGTTCCGATAGATGCAACACCTTCCGAACGCGATCGAATCGTGCAGGAGTTTAGAGGTGCGTGCGAGGCTCACAGCCTAAAAGTTCCCATGGCTACCGTGAACCTTTTTTACGATCCGGCTTTTCGTGACGGCGCATTTACCGCAAACGATCCGGCGGTGCGCAGTTATGCGCTAAAAAAGACTATGACGGCGATGGAACTTGGCGCTGAATTGGGTGCCCGGATATTCGTTCTCTGGGGTGGCCGTGAGGGCGTAGAAACAGATGCCTGCCGACGCCCCGATGAGGCGGTCAAGCGCTTCCGTGAAGCTCTCAACTATCTCTGCGAGTATTCTCAGGACCAGGGCTTCGGTTATCGCTTTGCCCTCGAAGCGAAGCCAAACGAACCACGTGCGGATATCTATTTCCCCACCACCGGCGCCTATCTGGCTCTCATCGAGACTCTGGATCATCCGGAGCTGGTCGGAGTTAACCCGGAAGTAGCGCACGAACACATGGCGGGACTCAACATGATGCACTCGGTCGCACAGGCATGGGAGGCCGGAAAGCTCTTCCATATCGATCTCAATGATCAGGTACCCGGGCGCTACGATCAGGACTTGAGGTTCGGCTCGGCGAACCCAAAAGCCGCCTTTTGGCTGGTCAAATTCCTGGAGGATGTTGGTTACGATGGTCCGCGCCACTTTGACGCGCATGCGTATCGCACTGAAGACTATGAGGGAGTAAAAGACTTCGCGCGAGGTTGTATGCGGACATACCTGATACTCAAACAGAAGGCCGCTCAATGGAACTCTGATCCAGAGATCAAAGCGTTACTATCTGAAATCGAGGGCAATCCGCAAACACCACAGCGGCAAGGCTATTCGAAAGATGGTGCGGAAAGACTCTTGCAGCAGTCATTCGATCGCGCTGCTCTCGCCTCTAAGGGGTTGCAGTATGAGCGGCTGGACCAGTTGACGATCGACATTTTGTTAGGTGTGCGCTGAGGAATTCTAAACTTGGAAGGCCACTCAACCTCAAACTAACCCACTCCACCTTCCCAACCTGAGAGGCTGCTGAAGGCGAATGGTTAACTTGACATTGAGTCAGTCCTGGGACGCGATTCTCGCGAGGTTGTGGAAAGTGGGTTTCAACTTTGGGTAGAGTGCCTCGTATTCCTGATAGAGTTGGCGGTACGTATTAGCGTTCTTATGATCCGGCATAACTGTTCCGGTAATTTTAATCGTCTCTCTGCAGGCGCTTTCCACATTGGACCATTTACCGCTGGCGACGCCTGCTAACAGAGCTGCTCCGTAAGCGGCACCCTCTGTTGTATTGACCGTAACCAATTCAGCCTGCAAAAGGTCGGCAAGAATCTGACGCCACAAAAGGCTCTTCGCTCCGCCCCCTGAGACACGGACCTGTTCAATTGATCCAAGACCCACTCCTTGCATTAAAGAGAAACTGTCTTTTAAACCAAAGCCTACGCCTTCAAGGACAGCACGAGTCAGATGTCCACGCCGGTGGCGCACGGTTAAGCCCACCCAGGCTCCGCGAGCCAGGGGATCCGGATGAGGAGTGCGTTCTCCGCTCAGATAAGGCAGGAAGAGCAAGCCTTCACTACCTGCAGGAATTCGGGATGCTTCCCCGACTAAATCATCGAAGCTAGTTTCCCGAGCCAAAAAGTCTCGATACCATTGCAGGCTTCCTGCTGCGCTGAGCATGACACCCATGAGATGCCAGCGATTCGGAAGCGCATGGCAAAAGGCATGAAGTCGTCCTAACGGCTCGACGAGCGGCGATTTGGTAGCGGCGAAGACTACTCCCGAAGTCCCCAGTGTCAACGCTACAATGCCTGGCTCAACGGCGCCGACACCTACGCCTTGGGCCGCCTGATCGCCACCGCCTGCGACCACTGGCGTTCCCGCTCGCAGGCCGGTGGTAGCTGCAGCCTCTCTGGTAATCTCACCGGTAACCTCAGGTCCTTCAAAAGTTGGTGGCAGCCAATCAGGGGAGATATTAAGCGCATGCAAAATCTCTGTGGACCAGCTGCGTTCTTTGAGGTCGAACAGCATGGTACCCGAGCCATCGGCCTTATCCATTGCCAGAGTCGCAGTCAATCTAAAGCGAATGTAGTCCTTCGGCAACAGAACATGTTTGGCGCGCGCATAAATATCAGGCTCATGTTTCTCTACCCACAGAATCTTGGGGGCGGTAAAACCGGTCAAGGCTTCATTACCGGTAATTTGGATTAAACGTTCTCTACCGACACGCGCGCGAATCTGATCACATTCTTCTCCGCAGCGTTGATCATTCCACAGAATTGCCGGGCGTAACACACTGCCCTGACTGTCGAGCAGGACCAGACCGTGCATTTGGCCCGTAAGTCCGACGGCCGCAATATCATCGCCTGTTAAATGCGCTTCACCGAGTGCCTGACGAATGCTGTTCACTGTGGCTTGCCACCAATCTTCGGGCCGCTGTTCAGACCAGAGAGGGTGCGGTGTGGATAACTCCAGGGGAGTTGTGGCGCTGCTGACCACGCGACCTTCGTTATCAATCAGTAGCGCCTTGGCGCCGGTAGTCGAAACGTCAATTCCGAGGAGTGATTTCATGGCTGATGATTCAATTGGGGTTTTCGTGGGAGCGCCAGGTTTCTTCCCGGCAATAGTTCTGTGCTATAAGAAATTTTGGTTAAACGATTAAATTCCCATTTCGCGAGCAAACTAAGACAAGTTGTCCCTTAAGTCAAAGCTTGTTAGTGGCTCAATCATCAAAAATACTAGAATAATTTGCCCTTAAACGGCAAGCACGCGTGAATATGAGCACTTCTCCCGCACTCCAAATGAAAGGTATCAGCAAGAGGTTCCCTGGCGTGATCGCACTCGACAGTGTTGATCTGGAAGTAGGCCCAGCCGAGGTTGTTGCGTTGATTGGTGAAAATGGAGCGGGGAAGTCGACACTGATGAAGATTCTCGGCGGTGTGATTGACCGCGATTCCGGCAGCATTCGTGTTGCCGGCGAACAGCTTGAAATTCGATCGCCCCGTGAGGCCAGCCATTTTGGCATTGAATTTATTCATCAGGAACTTAGCGTACTCGATAATCTTGACGTAGGTGCCAACATCTTCCTGCGGCGAGAACCTACTAAAGGAGGTTGGCTGAAACTAATAGATCGCAGACGTATTTACACCGATGCCGATGCGCTGCTTCAACGACTGGGTCTCCGTCTTTCTAGTCGTACACCTCTCAGTAGACTCTCGATCGCTCAACAACAAATGGTAGAGATTGCCCGCAGTATAAATGCCGGGGCGAGAATCCTGATCATGGATGAGCCGACCTCGAGCCTCACATTGAGCGAGACGCAGCGCCTGCTCGAAATGGTGAAAGACCTGAAAGCGCATGGCGTGAGCATTATTTACATTTCACATCGATTGGAAGAGGTGGAGAAGATTGCCGATCGCGTCGTCGTCCTTCGGGACGGACGAAATGCCGGCGGACTCGAACGAAAGGACATCAGACGCGAACGCATGGTACGGATGATGGTGGGAAGGGACCTGAAGGATTTTTACGTCGCTCCCGCCGGAACGAAAGAGCAAAATGGTGACTGGTTCAATGTCCAAAACCTGCGCACTCTGAAATATCCGCAACACCCCGTCACCTTCAACGTGCGCAGGGGAGAGGTGATGGGTCTGGCCGGTCTGGTTGGCGCTGGCCGCTCGGAGGTGGCGCGAGCTATTTTTGGAGTTGATGAATCGCAGGCCTCTAGTATCAGTCTGAACGGCAGACGATTGGAAATCCGATCAGCGCGAGATGCCATCCGCGAGGGCATTTATTTAGTGCCGGAGGATCGAAGAGGAGCTGGTCTGATTGTGGATTTCAGTATTCAGGAAAACATCACATTACCTGGGCTCAAGAGATATGCTTCGGGAGGACTTGTGAATTCCGCGAAAGAGGCGGCCAAGGCGACCGAGATGTGCCGCACCATTAATATCAAAACACCCTCACCCAGCGTACGCGCTGCCAATTTGAGCGGTGGAAATCAGCAGAAAGTGGTGTTGGCAAAATGGCTCACTCTTTCACCCAAGGTCCTGATTTTTGATGAGCCGACACGCGGAATTGATGTGGGCGCTAAAGCGGAGATTTACACGCTGATCCGGGACCTTGCCAACCAGGGAGTGGCAATCATTGCGATTAGCAGCGAGATGGAGGAAGTGCTGGGCATAAGTGACCGTATTGCTGTTATGCATGAGGGTAAAATCACGGGCGTTCTCGAGCGTCCGAAATTCAGCGAAGAGGCGGTAATGCATTTAGCCACAGGTTCGAAGGAATAACACTGCGATGAAAAAAGAATTGGGTATTTTTGTTCTGCTGATAGTGCTCTGCGTTATCGTTTCCGTCATTAATCCCAATTTCCTTCAGGCCATCAATCTCCAGAATCTCGCTCGTCAGATCGGTGCGTTCGGAATCTTTAGTATCGGTTTGGGATTGGTAATCATCACCGGCGGAATTGATCTCTCTGTGGGCTCAATGATGGCGCTGCTTGGCGTATTGCTCTCAATGATGGTGACCGAGCACGGTTGGAGTGCTCCGCTGGCCATTTTAGGCTGTGCGGTTGTGGCCATGGGGTTGTCACTGTTTCATGGCGTGCTGATTACTCGCATGAACATGCAACCTTTCATCGTGACTCTCTGTGGCTTGCTCTTCTATCGCGGGCTCGCCCGTTTCGTTACGAATGATGAAACCAAGGGTTTTGGCGCGGTTGCCGGGTTGGACACTTTCCGCTTTGTAGCGAACGGCAACTTTTTTGGCATTCCGATGCCGTTTATTCTGCTCATCATTATCAGCATAATAACCTGGGTGCTACTTCACTGGTCCGTCTACGGACGTTATTTGTTCGCCACCGGACGCAATGCAGAAGCGGCACGGTATGCTGGTATCAACACCCGCAGCATAATTACGCTGGCTTACGTTGTCTCGGGTGCGCTAACCGCAATCTCAGGGATCATCTTCGCCTTCTACACCAACTCTGTCTCACCCGCGAACCACGGCAACGCTTATGAGTTGTATGGAATAGCCGCAGCCGTTTTGGGTGGTTGTAGTCTGCGGGGTGGTGAAGGCTCAGTGATTGGCATTTTGATTGGCACGGCGCTTTTGCAAGTATTGAGGAATCTTGTCAACCTTCTCGGGATTCCGAGTTCGCTCGACTTTGCTGTGATGGGTGCGGTCATCCTAATCGGAGTGATGGCGGATCAGTTCTTCACCGAGCGCCGCAATCGCCGACAGGTAGCGTTAATGCGGGAGTCTGCGCGAGCTGACATGCGTGCGGTAAGTCCGATTGCTGCTGACCATTCGGGTGGAACCGGCCAATCAGGGTGAATTTTTCGGGCGCGAGAGGTTGGACCAGTCACTCCTATGTACCAGACGATCTCGGGCTCGAACCAAAATCTGCCAGACACGTCAGCTTTCGTGCAAACTATTGATCATCTAGCTGACTATTTACCGGAGCTGGGACAACCGCTGTTTAGGTCCAATGCCGAAGTGATTATCGCACGCGCGCCTGGCCGGCTCGATTTGATGGGAGGCATCGCAGATTATTCGGGCTCACTGGTGCTTCAGCTTCCCATCGCAAGCGCCACGCACGTTGCATTGCAGCTGCAAGCGGAACCAGTGCTCAGAATAGTTAGCCTGCCAAATGCCCTGCCTGAGGGAGGAGCCCGTCCACGCATTTTCGAAATGCCGCTTTCGGAGTTTGCAGCGGCAGGCAAGCCAGTCCAGTACGAGGTGGCGCGTGCCCGATTCAGTGGTACCGGAATGCATCATTGGGCCGCCTACATTGCCGGAGCGTTGCTCGTGTTGATGCGTGAAAGAGCAATTGAGTTCAACCAGGGCGCGCACATTCTCGTCAGTTCAGATGTGCCCGAGGGTGCAGGCGTTAGTTCGTCTGCAGCGCTGGAAGTGGCTACCATGCAAGCTCTCATGGTTGCTTGCGAAATTGAAACTGATGCCAGACAGTTGGCCCTGCTTTGCCAGAAGGTAGAGAATCTTGTAGCAGGAGCACCTTGCGGAGTCATGGACCAAATGACTGCTTCCTGTGGAGAGGACGGCGAACTGCTGGTACTGCTGTGCCAGCCGGACGAACTTTGGGGAACAGTGAAGCTGCCCGAAGAGCTGGAAGTTTGGGGTATTGATTCCGGCATTCGACACTCGGTGGGTGGAGGCGGTTACGGAAGGGTGCGAACCGCGGCGTTTATGGGCTACCGGATCATCGCCGATGAGGCAGGCTTAGATTGTCGAGAGACAAACACGCCCGGCAAAGTCCAAATAGTGGACCAGAGGTTTGGAGGTTATTTGGCGAATATCCTGCCGGAGGAGTTTGAGCTGCGGTATGCGGCTCACCTGCCGGAATCGATGAATGGAAAAGAGTTTCTCGAGCTTTACCAGGGGATCACCGACGCTGTAACTGTCGTAGAACCAGATCTAAATTATCCCGTTCTAACAGCTACGAGACATCCAATTTATGAACATGCTCGGGTCAAGGTTTTTCTTGAGACGCTGCAGCATTGGCGTGGCGGCGATCAAATAGGATTACTGGGCGAGCTGATGTATAGGTCACACCTAAGCTATTCAAGTTGCGGTTTGGGCTCGCAGGGTACAGATACCCTTGTCAGTCTCGTACGCCAGGCGCCGAATTCCGCTGGCCTATATGGTGCGAAGATTACCGGCGGAGGAAGCGGAGGGACGGTTGCCGTACTCGGGCGGCGAGGTGTCCGGGATTCGGTTAACTTGGTCGCGGGGAAGTATCAAGAGGAAACTGGGCTCAAGCCCCGGGTAGTTGCCGGCTCTTCCGCTGGTGCGGGCCGCTTCGGTTATCTTCGAATAATCGATACTCAGATCTGAGATTCGGAAGCGGCACAGGATGCGGCTGAATTAATCGCTAGAAGCAGGATCGAGTCTTGTCACTCAATTGACGCCCGACCCAAATTTCGTTAAGGAGATCCTTATGAACTTAAAGAAGAGTCTTTCCCTAATAGTACTGGGCGCGGTAATAACGCTTCCTGGCGTGATCAGTGGGGAGGGAAAAGTGAGGTTGAAAAAAGCCACCTTGACAAGAGAGAGCTTTGGCAAGGCAGAGGGTCAAGACATTGATCTCTACACGCTGACAAACGCGCATGGACTTGAAGCGAGGATTACAAATTATGGCGGCGTTCTAGTGTCTTTGAAAGTGCCTGATAAGAATGGGAAGTTCGATGATGTTGTGCTGGGTTATGACAAGCTCGATGATTACGTGCAAACGAGACGTTACCTGGGGGCCCTGATTGGACGCTATGGCAACCGGATAGCCAAAGGCCGATTTACGCTGAATGGCGTGGAGTACAAGTTGGCCGTTAATAATGGTGAGAACCATCTCCACGGTGGACTTAAAGGATTCGATAAGGTTATCTGGAAGGCGAAGCCGCTGCCGGTGAAAGACGGCGTAGCGCTTGAGCTTACGTATCTTAGTCGTGATGGAGAAGAAGGTTATCCCGGCAACCTATCCGTGAGAGTCGTCTACACACTGAGCGACAAAGATGAATTAAGGCTTGATTACTCAGCGACTACGGACAAGGAGACGGTCATTAATCTGACAAACCATTCCTATTTCAATCTTGCGGGACAGGGCAACGGTACCATTCTCAATCATCGTTTGATGGTTGCCGCGAGCCGCTATACCCCGGTTGATGCGGGTTTGATTCCGACCGGAGATTTAGCAAGCGTTGCGGGAACGCCCTTTGATTTTATGAAATTGACCGCGATTGGTGATCGCATCGATCAGGATAACGAGCAGCTAAAGCTTGGCAAGGGGTATGATCACAACTTTGTGCTAGACGGACCGAGGGGGCAACTTCGCCAGGCTGCAAGGGTAGTTGAGCCATCGACCGGACGCTCAATGGACATCTGGACCACGGAGCCTGGAATCCAGCTCTATACCGGAAATTATCTCGATGGATTTAGTGGCAAAGGAGGCAAGGTCTACAATCAGCGGTTTGCTTTCTGTCTCGAGACCCAGCATTTTCCGGACTCGCCAAATAAGTCCAGTTTTCCTTCGACAGTTCTCAAGCCGAGTCAGCGCTACCAAACGACAACGATCTACAAATTTGGCGTGCAGAAGCCCTAGGGCCAATCACAGTATCGTCAGATCGGAACCTGCCGGGTGGGGAGGCTCTCAGGTGGGAACCTCTCAGGTTAGGAAGGTGGACCCTGTCCCCGCCCAACTTGGAAAGCCACGCACCATGAAGCTAACCAATCAAGCTCAGCAAACGCTTGGTCTAGAGAATGGTGAGTGGCTTTCCAGGTTGAGGCGGGGACAGGGTCCACCTTCCCGACCTGAGAGGTAGGGAGGCTGAGTAGTTAGCTTGAGGGTGAGTGGCTTTCCAAGGGCAGGCAACAACTTGAGGCGAGGACATAGGACACCACCCACAACACCCACAACAGCGGTCGCTCGCTGTTTGCGCAAGATCGAGTTAAAATTAAGCCTTTGATGTTGTTGTTCGGACAATGAGGAATTTCAGCGGTTCGGCGCCTTAGGCGTAACATACCTGACATGCAGATTCCATAAACTACTCTCCGTCGCGGCAACACTTATTCATCAGAACAATTCTATATGGAATCCCAGAGATATTTTTCATGCCCACTTTAAGAGACGTTGCAGCACTTGCCGGGGTCTCAGTTGCAACTGTCTCCCACGTAGTAAACAAAACCCGCCGCATAACTCTCGCTACTCAGGCACGAGTAGAGCAAGCTATAGCGCAACTGGGATATGTCCCAAACTCTGCCGGTCGTCAACTGGCTCTGCGCAAATTTGGCAATAGAGATCTTGAACCGACTTCGAACCGTGCACCTGAAGGTTCAGCAGGCCCCGCTAATCCCTCCCGTGAAGGTGTTCCAGTTTCGGCCGATGACTCTTCTCAGTCGGAGGCCAGTTCGCTGTTACAGGCGGCCAAGATGAGTCGCATGCTCCTGAGACTTCTACGCGCCGCCCAGCCCATCTCACGCGTGGAAATTGCCCGCCGTTTCGGAGTCAGGCGCAGTGTTATCACGGAGCTCACGCGACCGTTGATCGCTGCAGGGCTCGTGCGGGAAGAGAGCGGCCAAAGGTCCTCTCGTACCGGCCGCACCGTTGGCCGGCCGCCTGTTGGCTTGACTCTACGTGGCGAGCAGGGCTTGTTTGTGGGCGTGAATATCGGCGTGCGAGGCTCGCAAGTTGGCATTACCACGTTAGCTGGTGAGATCCTGGCCGAGGAAGATTTTGAAACACCTGCCGACTACCTGAACGCACTGAGACTTGTGCGCGCGAGTATTGAAAGATTACGCGCCAAAGTTTCGGGAAGGCCGCTCCGGATGATCGCCATTACCGTCCCTGGGCCAACGGATTCGTACCGCCGCAAACTACTCTATGCGCCTCGGCTGGGTTGGCGTGATGTAGCCATTGCCGACTCGTTACGATTTGCGAACACTGGCGCGATCGATGCTGCTGAATTGATACCGGTGGTTGTTGAAAACGATGCTACTGCAGCCGCAATGTATGAAGCACGGCTGAGGTTACCTGATACCGTGGACGGCTCTCTGAACAACTTCATTCTTGTGAGATCGGGAACCGGAATTGGCGTGGGCTTGGTGATCGCTGGCGAAGTGTATCGCGGCACCGATCATGGAGAGGGGCTCGCGGGTGAATTCGGGCACATGACGATTGTGGCTGGCGGCAAACCCTGTGTGTGCGGGAATCGTGGCTGTTGGGAGGCGTACGCTTCGGCATCAGCGGCCTCGGCCCTTTACATGGGAGATCGCATACAGCTGGGAGGGATGAGAGCTCCTCGCTATCTGGAGATAGTGGCGCGGGCAGAAACGGGAGAAATCAGAGCCCAACGAACGCTCGAGCGCATTGGGGAATATTTGGGCATTGGCATTGGTAATGTAATCACCGGTCTCGGCGTCCCACGCGTAATCGTTTCCGGTCGTGTGGTCTATGGCTGGAAGTTTATCCAGGCCTCTCTGCGTGGGGCAGTGGGCCAGAGCATGGCAGGAAAGTTAGCCGGCTGGTCAGTTGAGTCGGGGGAGCCCCGAGGAGCGGGGCTCGGTGGCGCGCTCGAGGTCGCCGCTGAAGAGTATTTAATCAATAGCTTTTCTTCTTCCAAATTTTCTGCTTTGCCTCATTCTTTACAAGCCACGCGGAATTTGTCAGAGACACGTTTATCCTGAAAGGTACTGATGACCTGATCTCGCGCCTTCTTAACTGTTTTACCTTTCGTCGATAAATAACGGCCCAGTGGATTGTTCTTCAATGCCTTTAATCCCGCGACGACCGAAGCTGCATTCAATTCTGCGCCGGCCATACTGGTGTGGGTATGGGGATCAGCGAACAGTGGTTCAACCTTTGCCGGTCCAAGTTCATCATATTTACGGGCGATTATTTCATTTAAATCAACAAAACCCACTTTAGTGTCTCTCGCTACTTCCATGGCCCACTTTCCGTAGTCCTGGGAATTGCGAACCACCTGATTATCTTTCCAAATCTTGCGCGGAACGGGCGAGCAAACAATTGGCGTGGCGCCCTTGCTCTCACTGTCCGCAATGAATTTCCTCAGGTACCAACCATAGGTATGAACCACCTCCTGTTTACGCGTGAGCATATTGTCTATCTCTTGAATATCTTCACCTGTGCCCTTAATGGTACCGCGCGCCCGAGAGTTATCATTTACAGGCCCACTGTCATTATGGCCAAATTGCATGACAACGAAGTCACCATGTTTTAGCATGGCCATTACTCGCTCCCAGTGACCCAACGTCAGATAGGTGCGACTGCTCAAGCCGCCAACAGCCCGATTTACGACGTTGATCTTATTTGCGTCAAAATAAGCTACGAGTGGCTCACCCCAGCCCCACTGACCGTTAGCACCAGCCCCCTGGCCGTTTCTCACGGTGGAATCACCAATAAGAAAAAGCGTGGGTAGCTTGGGATTGGCGGGTTCTGGCAGCGGACGTCGCGTCACCGAACTAGCTTGTTCGGCTCGGGCTTCAACTGCTCTCCCTTTGTCACTCAGATAATCGAGCACGGCTATGTTTTTGAGGCCTTTGACCCCGGCCACAACTGATGCGGCATTCAGTTCGGCCCCCTTGGGACTGGTGTGGGTGTGATCGGCGGCAAATAATTCCTTCACATTCTCGGGTCCCAACTTCTCGTACTCGTTGGCGACGATTGTCGTGAGGTCTATAAAGGCAACGTTCTGAGTTGTGGCGACTTCCTTGGCCCATTGACCAAACTTTCCCGGACCGCGTTCGACTTTTCCATCCTGCCAGATGTTTCTTACCGTCAGCGACAGCAGAATGGGAGTGACTTCGCGAGCGCGAGCATCAGCGATCAACTTCCGCAAATACCAGCCATAGGTCTGCACGACCTCTAGGTTACCTTTCGGCATGGCAACTTCTTTAGTCTCCTCGCCGATGCCTGGCAGCGAGCCGCGCGCACGGTCGGTATTAAGAGGACCACCATCGTTATGACCAAATTGTATGAGCACAAAGTCGCCCGCTTTCATTTCAGTTAGGACCTTGTCCCACAGTCCCTCTGTAATGAATGTGCGACTGCTACGACCGGCGCGAGCACAGTTGACCACCTTGACCTTTGTGGGCTCGAAAAATTCCACGAGAGGGTCTGCCCAGCCGCGAGCACCATTCGCGTTGTTGTTAGCGGTGGAGTCGCCGATTACAAACAGCGTCGGCAATTGCCGGTTAGTCAGAGGAATCGCAGCTGACGCCGAAGGTGACGTCGTCTGGGCCGGCACTCGCAGGGCAAACCCGGCAGTAACCAGCAGGAGAATGACCGCAAGGCCCAGCCTTTTTGTAACTGAATTTTTCGAAAATGCTTTCAACAAACAAAGAGTCCTTCCATTGCTTGCGTATCGTAGGGACGCCCCTCCGTGGGCCCCCCTTTTCTGCGAACCGTTGACCCGCCTTGCCAACGGAGGGGGCGCCCACGGAGGGACGCCCCTACAGCACCGCATAACGGTCAACTTATGATCACGGGCCCGCCTGAACGAGCGGATTCGTAAATTGCCTGGACCAACGCCACGCTTCGTCGACCTTCAGATCCATCACAGAGCGGTGTTTCATCTCTCTCTATAGCGTTCACGAAATCCCGCAAAATTCTTTCGTGGCCGCCTACATCCGAAATAACTGGCGACGTTGAGCGGACATCGGAGTCTTTCCCCTCGCACGGCGACCATTCGGCGAGTTTTTCATGCAAGTCAGCCGAAACAATCCGATCACCTTCGAGAATGATTGTGCCCTCAGAGCCAGTCATCTCGATTCGTCTGGGAAAACCTGGATAGACGGAAGTGGCCGCCTCAAGAGTTCCGACGGCACCGTTAGCAAACTCCAGCGTCGCCACCACCGTGTCTTCAGTCTCAATTGAATGAAGCGCGGTGACGGTTTTCGCTTGTACTCGGACTATGTCGCCCATTAGCCACAGTAGTAGATCGACAGTATGTATTCCCTGATTCATCAGCGCTCCGCCACCATCCAGTTTCCAGGTACCCCGCCATCTGGAATTGCGGTAATACTCAGGCGGACGATACCACTTCACCCGAGCGCTCACGAGAATCGGCCTGCCTAGCGTGCCCGCCTGTATCAAAGACCGCAGCTTCAGAATATCTGGCGCTGTTCGATCCTGAAAGAATACACCCAGCTTAACGCCGGATTGCGAACAGGCTGAGATGAGTGCCTCCGCACGCGCAGGGGTAATGTCAATCGGTTTCTCCACCAGTACATGTAAACCGCGACGGGCTGCTGCCGTGCCCTGTTCTGCGTGCAGTCCTGAAGGACTACCGATCAGTACCAGGTCCATCGGGTCATGAGTTAAGAACTCCGACAGATCTGAATAGCCACTGCCGCCATAGAGATTAGCTAGACGCGTTATTCTTTGGGGATTGTCACCACAGAAAGCGGTGACCTGCAAACCCTCAATCTCGTGCACCGCCCGAGCGTGAGTTTCGCTGATATTCCCGCCACCCAAGACGCCGACGAATTTCATAGCTTTGATTGTTGGAGGTCCACCATTAACTCAAGAAGCCGCAGATGAACGCGGATAGACTGATAAGGGCATCACGCAACTTCCCCTTATTTGTTTATTATCCGCATTTATCTGCGTTCATCTGCGGCTTAACTGTGCTGTCTTACTGCTTGGGCGTATTTTTAAAGGAACCAGGGGACTTCCATCTGATGACATAGTACGTCGCCACAGTTTTCCCAACGTTTCGCATCCCATGCATCTGATTTGATGCCTCAAAGATGATCGATCCCGGTCCTGCCAGTTTGGGTTTTGCATCACCCTGCTGTACTTCCACAGTTCCTTCTTTCATGATTATCAACTCCTCGTCTGGGTGCTGGTGAGGTGGATGAGGAATCTCGCCGGAATTGAGCGTTGTGATGTGGCATTCCAGTTCATCCAGAGTCGCTGTTGGTGTCTGGAACACATCGCGGCGGGCACCAACCTTGGTTGGCTTTGCTTCGAGGCTATTCCAATCAAATATTGAGGAACCCATGAGAGGACGACCAGACTGACCGAGCGCGGTGAGCCCTAACGTCGTACTCACCGCCAGTATCGCGATTATCAAATCTCTATTTGTGAGCATTTACGGTCTCCTTCTTTGCAAACGTGCGAAATGGATCTTCTGCGAGATATCGTGGAAGAGTCCTTGATTGATGAGCCGAAGTTCTAATGATACCAGTGAAAATCAGCAAAGGCACCAGCACTAGTTTTGCTTCATCACTCATTAGATAATGGACCTCCAGAGGTAAGTAGACTCATTCACAAGGCACGAGATAATATCAGGCGTCAGTAATAAAGCTGGTAATTTACCTATCATGGAGGCAGCACCATGGCCGAGAAAGAATTTCGGATTCATATGGGGAAGCGGCTGTCATCGATTACTTTGCCAGTGCTGATTTTGTTCTTGTTTTCTGGTACGTCTATGGTCCAAACCAGCGAGATCCCGATTGTTCTCTGGCCCGATGGTGCACCGGGCGCGGTTGGTAAGGAGGCGGAAGACATCCCAACCCTGACGCCCTTTATAGTCCCTAAAGAAAGAGCAACAGGCGCTGCAGTCATAGTATTCCCTGGGGGAGGTTACACACACTTGGCGGACCACGAAGGACGGCCGGTCGCCGAATGGCTCAATACATTAGGCATAAACGCTTTTGTACTGAAATATCGTCTTGGTCCGCGCTATCATCATCCGGCGCCGCTAAATGATGCTGCCCGAGCCATTCGCCTGGTGCGTTCGCAGTCTGTGGAATGGGGTATTGATCCCCAACGAGTTGGTGTTTTGGGATTTTCTGCCGGCGGACATCTGGCCGCCACGGCGGGAACACACTTCGATTCTGGTAAGGCCGATGCTCCCGATCGCATCGAACGCCTCAGTTCCAGGCCCGACTTGATGATTTTGATCTATCCGGTAATCACCATGCTGGATCGGGCCCACGTCGGCTCCAGAACTAATCTCCTGGGGCCCAATCCCTCTGCTGACCTGGCCAGACTACTTTCCAACGAATTGCAGGTAACTAAAGAAACCCCGCCAGCCTTTCTGGTCCACACAATGACGGATAAGACTGTGCCCGTTGAAAACAGCCTGGAATTCGTGATGGCCTTGCGCAAAGCAGGGGTGCCTTTCGAATTCCATTTGTATGAACAGGGACCACACGGCTTCGGGTTAGGAACCAAAGACCCAATACTTTCCACCTGGCCGGAACGCTGCGCGGCCTGGTTACGGCTCCATAAGTTCGCCCGTTGAACTCATTGGCGTTTAGTAAGCAACCGATCCAGGCAAAAACAATGAATAGTAAAGTGCGTTGGGGAGTCCTCGGAGCGGCGAACATCGCCGTTAAGCAGGTTATACCTGCAATGCAACAAGGGAGTTGGTCTGAAATCGCGGCCATTGCTTCCAGAGACTTACATAAAGCCCGGAAGACGGCTGACTCGCTCAAGCTAGCGAAGGCGTATGGTTCTTACGAAGAGCTGCTCGCCGATCCTGAAATCGAGGCAATTTACAACCCCCTGCCGAATCATTTGCACGTGCCGTGGACCATCAAAGCTGCGGAAGCGGGGAAACATGTCCTCTGTGAAAAGCCAATTGCCCTTAATACGCGCGAAGCAGAAACCTTACTCACGACACGCGATCATACCGGCGTGAAAATTCAAGAGGCCTTCATGGTACGCACTCATCCACGCTGGCTTGCTGTTCGCGATCTTGTGGCCTCAGGACGCATTGGTGAACTCCGTTCCATTGTCGGTTTCTTCAGTTATTTCAATCGCGATCCTCATAATGTCCGTAATCAGCCTGACATTGGCGGTGGAGGATTAATGGACATTGGTTGCTATCCGATTACGCTATCGCGATTCATTTTTAACGAAGAGCCAACCCTCGTGCTGGGGTTGATCGAGAGAGATCCCGAGTTCGGTACAGATCGTTTGACTAGTGGCACGCTCAAGTTTCCCAGTGGGCAGTCGATCTTCTCTTGCAGCACTCAATTAGTTCCCTATCAACGCATGCAATTTTTTGGTACCCGGGGCCGGATTGAAGTCGAGATTCCCTTCAATGCGCCGGCCGACTGGTCCGGTCGTATTTTAATCGACGATGGTTCAGACTTTTTTGGAGCGGGGGTGGAAGTGCAGGAGTATCCTGCGTGTAACCAGTACACCATTCAGGGTGATCTCTTCTCACAGGCAATTCGCGAAAATTCGGAACAACCTATTCCCCTGGAAGACGCTATCAGAAATATGGCAGTGATTGATGCCATATTCCGTTCGGCCTCATCGGGCCAATGGGAATCGCCCGGCTAGGCAGGAGGAGGAGGCAGGAATCAGGTGGCAGACGGCAGGAGCAGGAGGCAGGCAGCCAAGTTGAGGCAGGGACAGGGTCCACCTTCCTAACCTGCAAATTAATCTTCCTGACCTAAGAGGCTGCTGGGGTTGAGGGCTAGATCCGGCTCCTGCCACCTTCTTCTGCCGTCTGCCGCCTGCCTCCTATCCCCTCTAGTGCGTAGTGATCGCCGGTCGGGGCGGCTTGGTCATACCTTCTCCGATATAGAAGCTGGTATGAGGAGGTTGATTGTAAGCTACATTCTGCCAGGCGATACTTAAACGGTATTGAGGGTCGTGCATGAAGGTGTAGAAACGCTGCTCCGTAGGCATAGTGGTTGTATAGATGCGCAACTCCTTATTGTCGAGCGTTCTCCAGATCACCTCTTCCCTCCAGTCACCGAGAATGTCGGCGCTCAAAGCTGGGGTTGCTTTAGTTCCATTATTGGCAGTGCAACCCTCCGCGACAAGCAGAGTGGTCTCCGTAGCATCGTTCCAATTCCACTTGGAAATGCTGTTGCGATCAAGCAATTCACTGAGCACGTCTCCATCCCAGAACACGCCAAAATTGCACGAGCGCGGCGTCGTCTCGGAAATTTTTTCGCCTTTGGCGTTGAACAGACCGGTTACCCCAGCTCCCTTCACCCAACTTTCGTAACCCTTGTAGCGTGGGTCTATATCCAGGGCCAACCCTCGTCCGGGACCTTCGCCATCAGCACCAGCCTTTATCGAAGGCTTCTTCCAAATCACCGTGCCGGTGCGCGCATCGCGAAAATTTGCTCCCGCATCATCAAAGCGTTCCTGAATATCAAATACCTCGAGACCCGGCCGGTCGGGATCTAAATCTGAAAGATGCAGGGCATCTCCATGGCCCAGCCCTGTTGCGTAGAGACCCTTACCGTTATCATCTATAGTACAGGCCCCATATACGATCTCATCTTTGCTGTCGCCATCGACATCACCAACACTGAGATTGTGGTTTCCCTGGCCTCTGAAAGACTGGTTACCAGGCGTGCCATCGTCACTATCGAAGGTCCAAACACGGTTGAGCTTTCCGTCTCGCCAGTTCCAGGCAGCCAACACCGTCCTCGTATAGTACCCACGAGCAGTCACCAGGCTGGGCCGCTCACCGTCCAGATATGCAATACATGCGAGAAACCGATCGACGCGATTACCGTAGCCATCCCCCCAAATAGCACTCAGCTCTTCACTTGTAGGATTGAGCTTTGTGGGATGGCGCGGAGGTATGTAATTGGTCGTAGCGAGTTCAGCGCCGGTCCACCCGTCAAAGATTGTGAGATATTCTGGTCCGGCGAGAATGTATCCTGCGGTATTGTGCTGTCTTTCAGCGCCCTGACGGTCGCGAGTAATGGCTACCGAACCGGCCGGATTGCGGTAATCAGCATTCGGGTCACCAATCACTTTGCCTTTGCCGTCCACAGTACCATCGGCCGTTTTGCAGGCAATCTCGGCTCTGCCATCACCGTCCAGGTCGTACACCATGAACTGTGTGTAGTGCGCTCCTTCGCGAATATTTTTTCCCAGGTGAATGGTCCATAAGAGCGTGCCATCCAATTTGTAGGCTTGCAGAATCGGTGGATCAGTAAGTCCTGCCTGTGAATTATCGTGCCCTCGCCCGGCCATATGAAGAATGATTTCATACTCGCCGTCAGCATCAAGATCTCCGACTGAAGCATCGTTTGGAGTGTAACCCTGCGGGGTCTGAAGCGGGACAGATAGATACGGTTTGGCTGGCGAATTTGCCGGCAAGTTGAAAGGCCGGCTTGCTTCCTGTTCCCGGCCGCTCAGTATGGCCTTAACAAAATAGGCGTTTGCTTTGGATAGGTCAGCCTTGGTGTCGATAAAATTGGTCGTTGCCTTAATTGGTTCGCTGTTAAGTTTGATTGGCTTGTGGTTGTCCGTGAGACGATAAATGTTAAAGGCGATAGAGTCCGGATCGGTACCAAGCATTCGCCAGCCAATAAATATTTTGCCGTCACCCTGGTTAACAGCCACAATACCGCGCCCAAGCTTCTCCATCTGACGGACCGGGGTGGACTTTCCGAGAAACGGTCGAAATACAGCAAGAATCACACATGCGAATAGCACGAAGGCCAGACCTGGTTTGATTCCAATTAGAAACATAGTCCGGAGGTTATTTCAGAATCTTTCGACAATGAATAAGAAATGGAAGAAAATCTAAATCAAGAGGGGGACTCAGGGGGTAAACGGGCGTAACTGAAGATGAGCGGATCAGTAACCTACCTGGCAGTGGAGCACTGGCTCGGGAAAGTTAAACCGCTTCCGTGACCAGGAGAATAACGACCTCTCACTTGCCTTGAAAAGTTAAGTCCGGGGTTTCCAGCGAGGCAGTCGTCTGTGGCGCCACCCCATCCTTTAGCAGCTTGTATTCAACAGAATCGACAAGTGCACGCCAACTTGCTTCCACGATATTGGCCGAAAGACCCACGGTACCCCATTGTGAATGTCCGTCGGTAGAAAATATTAATACTCGGACCAGGCTGGCGGTGCCTGAGAGGCTGCCGGTAATAACTCGAACCTTATAATCTACCAGTTCCACATTGGCGAGCACTGGATAAAATTTTTCCAAACCTCGACGTAACGCATGATCCAAGGCGTTGACTGGTCCGGTTCCACTGGCTGCCGTATGCTCAACAAGATCGCCCACCTTCACCTTGACGGTTGCTTCGCTCATCGGCATCAGGGCGCCGCGATGTTCATCGATCACGCGAAATCCCAAAAGTTGAAAATAGGGTTGATGATTGCCGCGTAGCCGATGAATGAGCAGTTCAAAGCTGGCATCAGCTGCCTCAAACTCATAACCATCATGTTCGAGTCGTTTCAATTCGGCCAACACATGCTGCTCTTCCTCGAAGTCCAGTTCCAGCTTTCTGGCTTTGGCCAGCAGGTTGGCCCGTCCTGCCAGATCAGAAACCAGGACCCGCCGTCGATTACCAACTCGTTCCGGAGGGATGTGCTCGTAAGTTTCGGGATTGCGTTCGACGGCCGAGACGTGAACGCCACCTTTATGCGCGAAAGCGCTGTCGCCGACAAAAGCAGCGCGAGAATACAAGGACAGATTAGCAATTTCACTAACGAAGCGGGCTGTTTCACGTAACTTCGATAAACCTGCTGGTCCAATGGCGTCGCAGCCAATCTTCAATTCAAGATTAGGAATCACCGAACAGAGGTTTGCGTTACCACAACGCTCCCCATAGCCGTTGATTGTTCCCTGCACATGCATGGCGCCACCAGAGACTGCGGCCAGCGAATTTGCCACTGCCAGCTCTCCATCGTTGTGGCAATGAATGCCGAGTGGCACTGATATTTGCTGGGCAACTTCGCGAGTGATCCGTGCAATGTCATCAGGAAGTGAGCCGCCATTCGTGTCGCACAGGACGATACGGTGCGGCTTGCCTTCGGCTGCGGCCTTTAATGTCAAAAGGGCATATTCGGCATCTGAGCGGTAGCCATCGAAGAAATGTTCCGCATCATAGATTACCAGCGGCACGCGTTCGGCAAGATAACGTACTGAATCCTGAATCATGTCCAGGTTCTCATCACGACTCGTTTGCAAGGCCTCGATCACGTGCAGGATCCAGGATTTGCCGAAGATAGTAACTACCGGTGTCTCGGCTTCCAGCAATGCTTGCAGGCTTTTGTCCTGGTCACACGATAGACCCTTCCGCCGCGTGGCTCCGAATGCCGCGATTTGGGCGTCCTGCAGTTCAAACAACCGGGCGCGTTCGAAAAAAGCCATATCACGCGGATTGGAGCCGGGCCAACCACCTTCGATAAAATCTATACCCAATTCATCGAGTTGCACGGCAATGCGACACTTATCCTCGACCGAAAAATTCACGCCCTCGCCCTGGGCGCCGTCGCGTAATGTTGTATCGTAGATTTCTATGTGCTTAGACATATTTGGTTCTGTAGTTGTCCGTAAAACAAGCGAGAAAGTGTCATAAATGTTTAGGCCTTGGTGACCACCGGTTCCGTGACCGGCTGGAGCCAATTCCGGTAGCGATCATTCCGGCCCGTCGTAATTGAGAAGAAAGTTCTCTGAATTTCTTCAGTAACGGGGCCACGATGTCCGGTTCCAATCACCGCGCCATCAAGTTCGCGTATGGGAGTCACCTCAGCAGCAGTTCCGGTGAAGAATGCCTCATCTGCGGCAAGCAGATCTTCAATTTGCAGCGCCCTGGCCGACACCGTGTAACCGAGATCCGCTGCAATTGTCAGCACTGAATCGCGGGTGATCCCGAGCAGGATCGAGTGACGTTCGTCGTTCGTGATAATCTCGCGGCCTCGTACCAGGAATAGATTCTCGCCCGACCCTTCCGCAATATGCCCTGTCGCATCCAACAGTAAAGCCTCGTCATATCCCCGATCGGCCGCATCGCGTACTGCCAACATGGAGTTGAGATACTGACCGGTAGCTTTGGCAGTGGTTGGCATCATCCGCGAATGAAACTTCTGCCAGGGTGAAACTGTTATCCTGACGCCCTTCTCGAGTGATTCGGCACCCAGATAAGCTGCCCACGGCCAGGCAAGAATCACGGCTTCGACTGGGCAATTGCGCGGGTGGACACCGAGCCCATCACTCCCGTAATAGCACAAGGGCCGAATATAACAACTATCAAAGCCATTTTTTCGCACCAGCTCCAAAATCGCGGCTGCAAGTTCATTCTGCGTGTAGGGAATTTCCAGACCGTACACTGCGGCCGATGCATAAAGCCGTTGGAGGTGAGCGTCCAGCCTGAATAGTGCAGGGCCATCTTCAGTTTCATAACACCTTATGCCTTCGAAAACTCCACTGCCATAGTGGAGGGCATGCGAAGAAACATGCGTAGTGGCAGCACTCCAGGGAATGACTGCGCCATTCATCCAAACCCAGCTTGTTTGATCAAACGCCAATGAATGCCTCCATTACCCCTGCAGAACTTGCGTTTCAGTCGGTTACTGTGCCGACCACCGCGGCTTCCATTTTTATGGCCGAGGTCAGGGAAGGAACCCTGTTGAAACCCTCACGAGGCGTAGCCTCCTGCAAGACATTGCTTCGTTCCATAAGATATCTGTCCACACATACTGCTGCATGGCGACCATCAGCTATGGCCCAGACTACCAGAGACTGGCCCCGTGCGGCGTCCCCAGCGGCAAAAACAGCCGGTACATTGGTCATCCTGTTTTCGTCGATCGAGATTGTACCGCGGTCGTTCGTCTGAACTCCCAGCTGAGCTAATAAACCACCATTTTCTGGACCTAAGAAGCCCAAAGCCAGGAGGATCAATTGAGCTGGCCAAAACTTCTCAGTTCCAGGCACTTCTCTAGGTTTTGTTCTACCGTTCGCACTGTCCCAAACGATTTCTATAGTATGAACTCCGGCTATTTCTCCCTCCTCATTTGAGACAAAGCTCTTACTCATAACGCAGTAACGACGCGGGTCGTCACCAAAACGACTTGCTGCTTCTTCCTGGCCATAGTCGAGCTGGTAAACCTTTGGCCATTGGGGCCAGGGATTATCCGGAGCGCGACTCTCCGGGGGACGTGGCAGAATTTCAAACTGCGCCAGACTGCGACAATTGTGCCGCATGGCTGTGCCGACGCAATCAGTGCCGGTATCGCCGCCGCCAATAACGATTACGTCCTTACCCTCTGCGGACAAATAATTACCATCTGCTTGATCGCTATCGAGTAGGCTCTTTGTGTTAGCGTGCAAAAACTCCATGGCAAGGTGAACGCCTTTTGAGTTTCTGCCCTCAATATTCAAGTCGCGAGGTTTAGTTGCTCCGATACACAGCACGATTGCGTCAAACTCTTCGCGCAGTTGGCTTACAGAGTGATCCTCACCTAGCCGAGAATTAGTAACGAAGCGGACGCCCTCAGCGGCCATCAAATCAACTCGTCTTTGCACAAGTTGTTTGTCGAGCTTCATGTTGGGAATGCCGTACATCAACAGGCCACCGATGCGATCCGCCCGCTCAAATACCGTCACCCAGTGTCCCGCTTTGTTAAGCTGCGCGGCGCAGGCCAAACCTGCCGGACCGGAGCCGATAATGGCCACCCTCTTGTTTGTCCTAACCGCTGGAGGCTGGGGTTCTATCCAACCTTCCGCAAAAGCCTTATCAATAATGGCGCGTTCGATTGATTTGATCGTTACTGGATCTTCATTTATGCCCAACACGCAAGAGCCTTCACACGGTGCAGGGCAAACACGACCAGTAAACTCGGGAAAATTGTTAGTTAGCAACAGACGTTCGGCAGCTTCATGCCAATTGCCCTGATAAACAAGATCATTCCATTCAGGGATAAGATTATTAATCGGGCAACCGGAAGCCATCCCTGCGATTATTTTACCGGCGTGGCAAAATGGCACTCCGCAATCCATGCAGCGAGCCCCCTGTTCGCGCAAAACGTCTTCGGGCATATGCTCATGAAACTCATTCCAGTCTTGAACACGCGCTTGTGCCTGGCGCAATACCGGAAGAGTCCTGGAGTATTCAATGAAGCCCGTAGGTTTTCCCATATATTGAAACCGGCAATTACTTGCCACCCAGCCGCGCCAGATCTTTAGCGTTTAGCTCGAACGCCGCCATCTCGGCCGCTTCAGCTGTTAAGCCGGAGTCTCGCATCTGTTGCTGTGCCTCGAGAACGCGTCGGTAGTCATTCGGCATCACTCGCACTATTTTTGACTGATACGCTCCCCATCCCAACAATATCTCTGTTGCCCGAATGCTGCCCGTATACTCGGCATGGCGGAAAATCATCTCCTTAACAGCTTCGATCTCCTCGGGCTCCTCGAGTACAGTTAACTTCACCATCTCCTGATTGCACTTTCTGGAGAAGTCACCTGCCTCATCTACGACATAAGCGATGCCACCGGACATTCCGGCAGCAAAATTACGACCGGTTTTTCCCAGCACCACCACGCGACCGCCAGTCATGTACTCACAACCGTGATCACCCAGCGCTTCCACTACGGCCTTAACCCCACTGTTACGCACGCAGAATCTCTCTCCAGCTACCCCAGAGATATAGGCCTCGCCACTCGTTGCGCCATAAAACGCGACGTTGCCGATTATCACGTTCTCCTCGGGAACAAAGGTTGCTTGTCTCGAGTGATAGACGATTATTTTGCCACCTGATAGACCTTTCCCAACATAATCATTCGCATCGCCCTCGAGTTCAAGCGTGACGCCCGAAGGTACAAAAGCACCAAAGCTCTGACCAGCCGACCCCGTGAACTTCAGGCGAATTGTGTCCTCAGGGAGGGCATCTGGCCCAAAGCGTCTCGTCACCTCACTTCCCAGGATTGTTCCTGTGGAGCGGTTAATGTTGCGAATTGGCAATGATGCCGATACGCGACTGCCGCTTTCCAATGCCGGCCGGCAGAGATTGAGTAAAGTTGTATTGTCGAGTGTTTTTTGCAGACCGTGGTCCTGTGAAATCTGGCAGTAGCGGCCAACGGTGGCGGGAACATCTGGTTGAAACAGAATGCGGGAAAAATCCAGGCCATGGGCTTTCCAATGATCCACTCCCGCGCGCATTTCCAGGCATTCGGTGCGGCCCACCATCTCGTTGAGCGTACGAAACCCCAGTTGGGCCATCAACTCGCGCACTTCTTGCGCCACGAAATACATGAAATTGACAACATGCAGCGGATCGCCGGCAAACTTTTTTCTGAGTTTTGGTTCCTGGGTGGCGACACCCACCGGGCAGGTGTTCAAGTGGCATACGCGCATCATGACGCAACCCAGCGTGACCAGTGGCGCAGTGGCAAATCCAAATTCTTCCGCGCCCAGTAGAGCGGCGATAACCACATCCCGGCCGGTCTTAAGCTGTCCGTCGGTTTCAACTGTGATGCGGTTGCGAAGATTGTTTAGCAGTAGAACCTGATGAGTTTCCGCGAGACCAAGCTCCCAGGGCACACCCGCGTGCTTGATGCTGGTGAGCGGTGAAGCGCCGGTGCCTCCATCATAACCGCTAATCAGTACTACGTCCGCGTGGGCCTTTGCTACACCGGCAGCAATTGTTCCCACGCCAACCTCGGCTACAAGCTTGACGCTGATCCGTGCCTGAGGGTTGGCATTTTTCAAGTCGTAAATAAGCTCGGCTAGATCTTCTATCGAGTAAATGTCGTGATGTGGGGGAGGAGAAATGAGGCCGACGCCGGGAGTGGAGTAACGAACCTTTGCAATCGCCGGATAGACTTTATGCCCGGGAAGCTGACCACCCTCGCCTGGTTTTGCTCCCTGGGCTATTTTGATCTGTAACTCCTGGGCATTGACCAGGTAGTTACTCGTAACACCGAATCGTCCCGAGGCGACCTGCTTAATTGCGCTGTTGGCCGAGTCACCGTTGGGTCCGGGAAAATAACGTTCCGGATCTTCGCCGCCTTCTCCGGTATTGCTTTTGCCTCCTATGCGGTTCATCGCGATGGCCAGCGCTTCGTGAGCTTCCTTGCTGATGGAGCCGTAGGACATTGCGCCGGTTTTGAATCGCCGGACAATTGCTGTCGCCGGTTCAACCTCGTCCAGGGCAACAGGCCGCCGGTTTGATTTCAACTCCATTAGTCCTCGCAAAGTGCATAGCTTGTGCGCCTGGTTGTTGACTAGCTGAGCATATTCCTTGAAAGCCTGATAACTGTTAGTGCGACAGGCATACTGTAATTTGTGGATGGTTTCAGGATTGAATAGATGAAACTCGCCATCCTGGCGATACTGATAGTGTCCTCCCGGTTCGAGCGCCTCGCCGTTCATACTGTTTTCCGCGAATGCCGCATCGTGACGCAGCCTTACTTCTTCGGCAATCACTTCAATACCAACCCCACCGATGCTGGTCGGGGTCCAGGTGAAGTACTTATCGATGAAATCCTGATTCAGACCGAGGGCTTCGAATACCTGCGCTCCGCAATAACTTTGGATAGTCGATATGCCCATTTTTGAAATGACTTTTACCAGACCCTTATTGACTGCCTTGATATAGTTTTCAATCGCCTTGCTGGGTTCTACGCCAGCGAGTTGCCCATGCCTCACCATGTCGTGCAGTGTCTCGAAAGCCAGGTACGGATTGACTGCGGCGGCTCCGTAGCCCAGCAGCAACGCAAAGTGGTGCACCTCACGCGGCTCGGCGCTTTCGATCACGAAACCCACCTGCGTCCGCGTGCCAGTTCGAATCAAGTGATGATGGACCGCTGCCACTGCCAGCAAGGCGGGAATCGGCGCTCGTCCACGGCTTATCTCACGATCGGAAAGAATGATGATGTCGTAACCATGACCAATTGCAGCGCTTGATTGGCGACAGAGACTGTCAATTGCGTTCTCTAATCCTCGTCCGCCTTCGCCTACATCAAATAGCATCGGTAGGGTGATGGACTTGAAACCGGCTTTGCCCCAAGGCCCGTCTGAATCACCCAGCAGGCGCAATTTTTCCACCTCATCGTTCGTCAGGATGGGTGAAGGAAGCCTGATTTGCCGGGCACAATCAGGCGTTGGCTCCAGCATATTTGCCTCAGGACCAATTGTAGTGGCAGCCGACATGATCAGCTCTTCGCGAATGCCGTCGACTGGTGGATTGGTTACCTGAGCGAAGAGTTGTTTGAAATAGTTGTAGAGGAGCTGAGGACGGTCCGAAAGAACAGCGAGTGGAGTATCCGTACCCATCGAGCCGAGCGCCTCATTGGCAGCCCCGGCCATCGGTAACAGCAGGAGTTTTAGATCCTCGTGCGTGTATCCCAGGGCTCGCTGACGCAACAAAACAGTAGAGTGATCTGGTTCATGTACAAACGGAGGATCCGGTAGCTCCTCCAGCCTAATCATATTGTCGTCGAGCCATTGTTTATAGGGATGCTCGGTGGCAATCTGGTATTTAAGCTCATGATCCTCGACCACTCTTCCTTGATGGATATCTGCCAGAAACATACGACCTGGCTGAAGTCTCCCTTTCAACACAATGTCCTCGGGAGGAATGTCCAGCACGCCAACCTCCGAAGCCATAATTACGAGATTGTCTTTGGTTATGTAGTATCTCGACGGGCGCAAACCGTTTCGATCTAAGACCGCGCCAATACGCAGCCCATCGGTGAAGGCGATTGAAGCGGGCCCGTCCCAGGGCTCCATCAGACAGGAGTGGTACTCGTAAAACGCGCGCTTCTCCTCGCTCATGAACTCATCACCGCTCCAGGGCTCAGGAATCATCATCATGACGGCGTGGGGCAATGAGCGGCCACAGAGGGTTAGCATCTCAAGTGCGTTATCAAACATGCCTGAATCGCTACCATCGGCGTCGATCACCGGCATGATCTTATTGAGGTCTGACCCGAAGAGCTTCGATTCAAATTTACTTTCGCGCGCCCGCATCCAATTGATGTTTCCGCGTAGAGTATTGATTTCGCCATTATGCGCAAGATACCGATATGGGTGTGCCCGCGCCCAGCTGGGAAATGTGTTGGTGCTGAAACGAGAATGGACCAATGCCAGGGCTGATTTGACAGAACGGTCAAGCAGGTCCGGGTAAAACGTGGTGAGCTGACCTGCAGTCAACATCCCCTTGTAGATCAGGGTCTTATAAGAAAAGCTGCAAATATAAAACATGCCGCGCTGGTGGAGGTCGGAGCGTTTTACGGCCCGTCCGACTCGTTTGCGGATTATGTAAAGCTTGCGCTCGAACGCCAAATCGTCGTTTAGGTCGGAACTGCGACCAACGAAAACCTGTCTCACGATAGGTTCCGAAGCTCTTGCGGTCGGGCCAATTGGTGAATTGTTGGTCGGCACCGTGCGCCAGCCCAGCAGCGACTGCCCTTCTTCGGCGACTATTCTCTCCAATTGCGATTCACAGGCCTGTCGACTTGTAGGATCGGTTGGCAGGAAAACCATGCCCACGCCGTATTGCCCACTCTGAGGGAGCGACAGCCCCAGTTTGTCGCACTCTTTAACCAGAAACTGGTGAGGGGTTTGCAGCAGTATACCCGCGCCGTCGCCGGTATTGGTTTCACAGCCGCAGGCGCCGCGATGTTCAAGATTCAAGAGAACCTGGACGGCCTTCTGAACAATGTCATGCGATGGCCGGCCTTTAAGATCGACAACAAAACCCACACCGCAAGAGTCGTGCTCATTTTGCGGATCATATAAGCCCTGTTTTAGGGGCGCGTCGACCATATATGGACCTCTTGCGACTTGAGAATGGTCAGATTGATGAAGTCGCTCGCCACATCGCTGACAATCAAAAGCAATCGGCGAAGACTCAAAAGGCCATCAACTTTTTTGTTGATGGCCTGATCGAGCGTTGCGGATCTGATCACAGGCCATCACGTTGGGAGCGTCTTCTTAGTAATTAGCGTAATGTTTACAGCCAAAATAGACAGCATAGCCGGCTTCGCCATGCCCGAGTCCGCCAAAAAACCGCCATTAAAAAGAGATCCTGAATTCATTACGTCACCGATGTAATGGATGCTGCGCAAGACCTGAGGGACAAACGCCGACCAGTCTACGCTAATCTACACTGGCAAGGCCGCCTTGTATAATTTGTTTTTCTTTGCCAGTCATAAATACGGTTGTAGGTCACAATCCATAGGTGCCGAAGTACCACATAGGTGAGTAATTTCACTGCTCTTTGACTCTCAAGTTGTTCCTAAATGTCGTAGTACATCCCAAATTCCAGCGGATGCGGACGCATTCTCAGAGGAGCAATCTCCTTTTCACGCTTGTAGCCGATCCACCGGTCGATCAGTTGAGGAGTAAACACGCTCCCGCTCAAGAGAAACTGATGATCATCCTCTAAAGCCTGCAGAGACTCTTCCAGTGAGCCGGGCAGTGAGGGCACATCCTTAAGCTCCTCTGGCGACAGATCATAAATGTCTTTGTCCAATGGTTGACCGGGGTCTATCTGATTCTTGATTCCATCGAGACCAGCGAGCAGCATCGCTGAAAATGCCAGGTAGGGATTACATGAGGGATCGGGCGGTCGAAACTCCAATCGCTTCAGCTTCGGATTTGTGGAGAACATGGGAATGCGAATCGCGGCAGAGCGATTTCGAGCAGAGTAAGCAAGGTTAACGGGTGCCTCGAATCCCGGAACGAGTCGTTTATAGCTGTTAGTAGTAGGCGCAGCGAACGCTACCACAGCCGGCGCATGTTTCAATAGCCCGCCAATGTAGTAGCGAGCGAGATCCGACAATCCCGCATAACCGGCGCCGGCAAACAGCGGTTTGCCTTCCTTCCAGAGGCTCTGATGGCAGTGCATGCCGCTTCCGTTATCACCAAACAGCGGTTTGGGCATGAACGTAGCACTCTTGCCCTGACGGCTGCTGACGTTGCGAACGGTATACTTAAAGAGTTGGAGATTATCAGCTGTGCCGATCAAAGTTGAGTAGCGAAAGTCAATTTCGCACTGGCCGGCGGTCGCAACTTCGTGGTGATGGCATTCTACGTTTATACCGACTCGCTTTAATTCGTTCGCAACTTCGCTACGAAAGTTCTGGAGTGAATCGAGGGGAGGAAGGGGAACATAGCCCTCTTTATTGCGGATATGGTAGCCGAGGTTTGCACTTCCGTTCTGGTTATTTGTGTTCCAAATTGCTTCGGAATTGTCTAGAGCGTACCCGGCCGCCTGAGGGTCGTTTTGAAAACGCGCTTCGCTGAAGACGAAGAATTCTGCTTCCGGCCCGAAGTAGACAGTATCAGCAATACCTGTAAACCTGAGATAACTCTCGGCGCGGCGGCCTACACCTCGCGGATCAAGCCAATATCCTTCTTTGGTGATTGGATCCACAACATCAGCGATCAGGCAAAGAGTTTTATCGGTCATGAACGCGTCGATCCAATAGCGCGAAGCGTCCGGCACCAGCAGCATGTCAGATTCGTGAATCGAGGCCCAGCCTCGAAGACTGGAACCATCGAAGCCGAATCCTTCTTCAAAAGAGTTCTCAGAAAGCTCTTCGATGGGGAACGTTAAATGATGCCAGGCGCCCACCAGGTCAGTGAAGCGAACATTGACATATTGGGCTTTTTCATCTGAGGCGAATTTCAGTACTTCTTTTACACTCATGTATTTGTCCTTAAATGGCGGAGTAAGAAAACAGAACGTCGTAAGTCGAAAATAGTATTTTGACGAGGCACCGAAACAGCCATGAACGGCTGTCCTCACCCTTTTGGGTTCTTGGCAGCCGGCCATGGCCTCCGGTTCTAGGAATTATTTTAGCTGCTGGTCTTTACTCTCTCCTTTCCGGGGATAATCTGTTGGCTCGTTGTCCAACGCCAGACGCAAGGCAAACGTCAAGCACGAAAACACACGTAACGATTAAGTTACCCTCGCTCCTCCTGACCAAAACAACGCACTCAAAAGGTTATTAGTAGAGAAAGAGGGGATTGTCCTTTGAACAACAGTTCCTACTGCTCTCGCGTGCTGAACGTGAACACTAAACCGGCCGTGATCGTAGCTTGGTTCTTTGAAAGAACCGAAGCTGGGTTCACGAGCGGAAGCTGTATATTCTTGCGGAAAAACGGCGTATTCGCCCAATCGTTCCTGAACTCGAGACGACCCAAAACATTCTTGGCAAATTTGTATTCTCCCGTTAGAGTAATCTCCCTGAAGGTCTTCCCGGTTGTGCAATTGCTAAGGGGATCCTCGCTGCAAGTCGCAAATCCGTTGTGATCTTGAAACCATTCGAACCTCGGCGTAAAGGCCCACTTCTCGTTCGGCATAAAGTGCAAATATGCTGCGAGTCCCTGCCAGTGGATCCGATCACCGGTTGTCCTTTGCCGTTCCGTTGCGTAATCGTAATTTCCCATCAGGAAGAGTTTTCTGTTGACGTTATAGATTGCCACGGTGTCACTGAGGTGTCGGAAGAAATGTTTACTGTTGAGACCCGTGAGCGCAGGTACCGAGTCATCCTGTTCCGGGCCACCAGTATAGTTCTGAATAAGAGTGAGTTTTGATGTCGGCTTCACTGTCAACGAGACGCCCACAGTCTTCCCTGCGTTGTTATCTTCCACATTGTTCCAACCATTAACGACCGCTCCCATCACCGTCACCTTGTTGCTAACGGTGTAGGTAGCTCGAACACCCGAGTGGTAATACGGGATCGCCCAAGCGAAGAGTAAACCGCGAGTATAGTTCCAGTTATCCTTGGTCTCGATGACTTCGGCGCCGTTCCAGGTAACAAACTTACCAAAATCGATTTGAAGGCCCTTCCCGATAGGAGCGAGGAAGCTTCCGTAAGCCTGCTGCACGTTCTTATAGACCTCTCCTCCGCCCGGTTCTACTGAGTGGACCCAGTCCGTAGCAGGGCCGTAATCGAGGTCAAGGCGGAATCCGAAGCGCGAGTCCTCACTAGGCTTTCTCTCGACAACTAACTCCGCGAGGTTGAGTCCAAATTCATTGTTCTTAAAGTCGAAGTTACGCAACTGATTTCTGCGGCTGAAGGGCTTATTAAAGTTATAGCCGTAATAGCCGTCTACAAATCCGCTTATTTCTACGCTTCTAAAGAAATCAAGCATGCCTTTGTCCTTTTCCATGACTTCCGCCTGCGTAGGTTTCGAGGGGTTCTGTTGCGTGGTCGGCTCCTGGATACTCGCGCCATCGCCGATAGAAGACGTGGCGTGTAGGTTCGAGGGCGCAGCTTGACTACCTATCTGCTGCGCCTCAAGCTTGTCCAATCGCTCTTTGAGCGCGGCTATCTGGCGCCGGAGTTCCTCCGTTTCTGCTTCCGTGGTGCTCCCAGCGGTTTTTTCAACCGTAGGCACATTCGTCCCTTCCTTGGCAACGCGCGTAGCCACCGCGACGCTCGCCGATGTTGATTGAGCGCAAGTTTCGGGTACACCGCAGATCACCATTATCGTCAGAGTGGCTATCACTCCGAAAATTGATTTAATAAGGAGCATGATGTAACTTGTCTCCACAATCGTCTCTTGCGGACGATCTCAGTGGCCTGCTTGTCTCGCGCCGCCAAAGCCAGGACAAGTGGGCCATGTTTATTGGTTGGAATCACAACCTCAGATAAGAAGTAGGCGGGTACGTACGCGAGACCTCTCAGCCGCCTACCCCTTATCAAGGTGGCCGTGATCCGTTTACGACGAAGCCATGGCTGTAAGGCCTTTCTTGAGTGGCGCTGCTTCAGGCGTTTCACTTTCTTCGGACAACTCCGTGGCCGCTACCGGGGCCGTAAAAGGCGTATTGCGTTGGAAGTCGGGATAGGCCAGCGCGCCGACTTCTGCCAGGTCGAGTCCTTCTATCTCAATCTCCGCCGATACGCGATTACCTATCAGCGCACCCACTATTTTGAAAAAGACATAAAACGAGCAGAAGACAAATACGAAACAGGCCACCGTACCGACGATCTCTGCCAGTAGTTGGCTGGCTCCGCCGCCATAAAATAGGCCGCGAACCGTTCCTTCCACTCCATTCCAGCCGGCGCCGTAAGAACCATCGGCAAAAAGGCCGACTGAAATCACGCCCCACGCACCATTTACTCCGTGCACGCTGATGGCGCCCACCGGGTCGTCGACTTTCATTCGGTGGTCAACAAAATAGACGCTGCAGACCAGGATCACACCGGCAATTGCTCCAATAGCGTATGCGCCGAAGCTATTAACGAAGGCACACGGGGCAGTAATGGCCACTAGTCCGGCGAGCATCCCGTTAGCCATCAAGCCGAGGTCTGGCTTCTTAAACCATATCTGAGAGACGATCATCGCTGCGATAGCTCCGGCCGCCGAAGCCAGCATGGTATTGGTGGCGACCACGCCAATTCGTAGGTCAGTTCCAGACATTGTGGAGCCGGCATTAAATCCAAACCAGCCAAAGGCCAAAATGAAAACCCCTAATATCGCCATCGGCATGTGGTGTCCAGGTATGGCATTTACTTTACCGTCCTTGGTGTATTTGCCGATGCGCGGACCAAGCACCATCGCTCCGGCCAGGCCTGCAACGCCTCCGACCATGTGCACTACTGACGATCCCGCAAAGTCCACGTGACCATGGCCCAGGTGGAATTCCCTGCCTAGTTGGGCAAGCCAGCCACCACCCCACACCCAGTTGCCAAATATTGGATAAACGAACATGGACATGAAGAAGGCAAACGCTATGAAGGAGCCCCATTTCCAGCGCTCAGCCATTGCTCCCGTGGGAATAGTGGCCGCGGTGTCCATAAAGACCATGGCAAAGAGAAACAGGGCGAAAACTCCGACGTCGTAGGAATCCCCACGAAGGAAAAGCCCCTTGGTGCCAAAAATTCCCAGAGCGTGGCCGCCAATGTTAATGGTGTATTCAGAAATCATGTTGGCGAGGCCGCCCAGCGAAGCCACACCACCAAAAGCCGACGGTGCATTGACGCCTCCCATCATCAATGCGTAGCCACAAATCCAGAAGCCAGTCATGCCGAGACCATAAACCATAAAGTTCATGGCTACAGTGTGGGCCGCATTCTTTGCTCGACAGAAACCCGTCTCAGCAAGGGCAAAACCTGCCTGCATAAACATGACAAGAAATCCGGCAATTAGTGTCCAAACAAAATTCACCGAGATCTTTGTGTGTCCCAGCTCAGCGGCAAGCTCTTGCAGCGTAGGCTCACCACTGGTAGCTGCGGTAACGTCCTTGGCAGCGCCGGTCGCGGCGCCAGTTGGGTCTCCCGCCAGAGCTACTATTGGCAAAACCAGCAAAAGTAAACAGACAAAGGAAACGACGACCAGGCATCTCGCCCCTCTTCTGTGAGGGCTAACGGTTCCCTCTTTACTCAGAGCGGTTGGATGGGAAATGTCCTCAGCACAACTTCGATCTAGTCTCAGTCTAGCCACGGGCTTTACAGTCATCTTTCGGGCTCCTTCTTATACATGGGAATCGGGCTTAAGATCTGGCCAAATGCGCCTCCTTTTTTCCAGTCATTTGCTGCTCAAATGACTTCAGGGAAGAGGAAAATCAGGCCTCCACTACGTTTGCTTGGCGACACAACAATCCGCGTACCAGCAAAAGATGTAGATACCGAAACCAAGCAGAGGCGGGCGCAACTTACTCTAGGTAAAGAGGTTTTAACAAGGCGGTAGTCGCCGGAAGCGGCAGCTTCAGAGGATTGTCCAAAGACAGCATCCTACATTCATGTAGGACGTTTTAAGGGTTACGACAAAATTGTCATATCTGCTACAATGGTTATTTGAGGCAGGAGTTTCGTCATGCAATGAGCCACAGAAAAGAATCCCGGCGGACAATGTTGTAGGATTAATTTCCACAACCTACAAAATTGTAGCTACATGGCAGGGCCTTGTGCAGCATTTTGGCTCGGAAGATGGCGATAAAAACTTATTCTGTTATAAAAATTTTCGCGTTGACTCAAGTCTTGAATGGCTACCTACGATGCCTTTTTTGAACGGCTTAATAACTGCTTGCTTTGTCTCTGTAGTTTTCTTGACCTTGTTTGACTCGGCGCTTGCGCAAAACTTCTTGAGGGACCAACATGGCAACTGATATTACCAACATATCCTCAGTTCTTTCTGATTTTGTCTCGCAAGAGCGCGCTGAGGTTCGAAAGCTCGGCACCCTGTTTCAGATAGGACAGATTCTCGCGGACACACAAAATTTGAAGAGCGGTTTGCATCGCGCTCTGGAGCTATTGGGCCGCCATCACCACATGCTGCGTAGCTTTGTGATGCTGCTCGATCCCGAGTCTGACAAACTACGCCCCGAAGTGACTTATGGTTTGAATGGAGACGCAGCGCGTCGGGTCAGTTACAAAATGGGCGAAGGCATAGTGGGCCGAGTTGTTCAGAGTGGGAAACCGATTGTCGTGCCGCAAACCAGCCGCGAACCCTTGTTACTCAATAGGTTGAGCGCGCGAGAGAAGAGTGCCCGGCGCAATGAGTTAAGTTTTGTGTGTGTTCCTATTCTCGTAAGCGGAAAACCATTGGGAGTAATTGGCGCCGAACTGATCTACAAGGAAGGGCGCGACTTTGATCGCACCACAAAGCTGCTTAGCGTAGTAGCGGCGATGGTAGCTCAGGCGCTAAAGGTCGAACGTCTGATCGAGGCTGAGAAACAGCGGTTACTTGATGAGAATACGCACCTTAAGCAGGAACTGCGCGAGCGTTACGACTTCAGTCACATCATTGGCAACTCCAATCCTATGCGGCAGGTGTATGAACAAGTCACACAGGTTGCTCGCACCAACACGACCGTGTTACTGCGGGGCGAGTCCGGCACAGGCAAAGAGATGGTCGCTCACGCGATCCATTACAACTCACTTAGGGCCAGTAAGCCCTTCGTCAAAGTGAGTTGTGCTGCATTGCCGGAGACTCTCATCGAGTCGGAACTGTTCGGCTATGAAAAAGGGGCATTTACTGGAGCTCAGGCGCGAAAAAAGGGCCGCTTTGAATTGGCGGATGGTGGCACTCTTTTCCTGGATGAGATTGGGGATCTTAACTTGTCTACCCAGGTAAAACTCCTGCGAGTGCTTCAGGAACGCGAATTTGAGCGATTAGGAGGCACTGAAACAATCAAGGTTAATGTGCGCCTCATTGTGGCCACCAACAAGGACCTGGAAAAGGCAATTGGTGAAGGGGAGTTCAGGGAAGATCTCTATTACCGGCTAAATGTATTTGCGATATTCATGCCTCCTTTGCGGGAACGAAAACCAGATATCCTGCTGCTGGCGGAGCATTTCGTGGAAAAGTTCGAACGAGAACATCGAAAACGAATTCGTCGGATTTCGACGCCGGCGATAGACATGCTGACCAGCTATCACTGGCCGGGCAACGTTCGGGAACTCGAGAACGTTATCGAACGGGCCGTGCTTGTCTGTGATTCCAATGTGATTCATGGTCATCATCTGCCTCCAACATTGCAGACGGCCGAGGGCTCGGGAACGGTGACTCGACTCTCGCTAGCTTCCGCGGTCGAAGCTTACGAAAGCGATCTTATTCAAGATGCTCTGAAGAGCGGTCGGGGTAACATGGCCAAAGCTGCAAAGTTGCTCGACACGACCGAGCGGATCATTGGCTACAAGAGCAAGAAGTACAAGATTGATGCTCAGCGTTTTCGTGTTTGATTTAGCCTTGATTCCCTATCAACTTCATTAACACCGCGGCTTAGGGGCCGCTTCAAAAGTTCAGATAGGCGAATGGTTTCTCATTAACACCGGAGCTTTAGCCCGGTGGGGAGGCGTGGTTTCTTAATCGTGGAAAACCGTTTCAACGGTTTCCGGGACGCCGCAAGGACTTGGGCCACACGAAAACCGTTGAAACGGTTTTTCCTATCAATAAACGGTCGCTTGCCACCGGGCTAAAGCCCCGGTGTTAATGAGAGCTGATCGCATTGTAGACCACGGCGGGCAAGAAGTGCTTCGCGCCCTTGGCGCTGCTAGAAACTTCGCTCTCGGTCAAATAAACCGCGGGTCTCAGGAAGTTCCTCACCTCCACCTGAAGCACCCGCTTTTAGCTCTTCCCTCACAGCAATAAGCCGTTGCAGCAATAGATCGATTCCGTGCGCTACTGGTGTAGCGTTTGTGGCGAAGATATCGCGCCAAATCGACCAGGAGCTCCCTGCCAATCGCGTCATATCTGTATAACCGTTTCCGGCGAGGGTCCTCCATGAGTCCTCGCCCAATTCAGTGTCAACAACTGCTGCCAGCGCACTTGAGAGAAGCTGGGGCAAGTGACTAATCAGAGCCATTGTCCGATCGTGTTCTGCCGGGCTCATGAGTTTCACATTTGCGCCCAAACTTTCAAGGGTCTCCTGGATTGTAGCGAGCGGCTCTTTGTTTTCAGCATTGTCGTTTGTCAGGATATAAGGTGCACCAGCAAAAAGCTTTGCCTGTGCGTAAGTGAGACCAGAATTCTGGCTGCCAGCCATAGGATGGCCGCCGACGAAGAACCTGTCCGGGGGTAGGTGGCCCCTCGCTGCACGGCAAATATCGACTTTGCTGCTTCCCGAATCGGTAATGATACAGCCCGACTTTGTTTGCGTACCGTACCTGCGCAGAAAGTCCACAATTTGGCGAACGGGAGTAGCGAGATAGATGAGATCAGCATTACTCACACCGCCAGCGGCAAAAGCTTCATCGATTTCATCAATGATTTCCAGTCTTAACGCTTCCTGCAGCACCTGGGGGTTCTTATCCCAACCGGCGATACGGGCGCACATTTTTTTTTGCCTGAGGGCAAGCGCGAAGGACGATCCCACAAGACCACAACCCACAACTGTAACTTTGCTCCAGTGGGGAGTCGCAGATGTACCATTTTCTGCTGGTTTCATATTTGCGCCATAGCGAAGTCCTCAATCTTAGGTAATGGCTCCAGGAGATGTTGCATCAGTTTTGCAAAGTCTGATAAGTCGAGCGATTGTGGTCCATCGGAAAGGGCACGCTCGGGACACCGGTGCACTTCGATAATCAGCCCGTCGGCGCCCACTGCAATAGCTGCTCGGGAAAGGGCTGGCACCAGGCTCCGCCGGCCTGTGCCGTGCGATGGATCGACAATGACCGGCAAATGAGAAAGCTCCCGGGCAAGAGCTACCGCAGCCAGATCCAATGTATTGCGTAATTCGGTTTCAAAGGTCTTAATACCGCGTTCGCATAAAACCACATTTGGGTTACCGCCCGCGAGCAGATACTCTGCCGCCAAAAGCCATTCTTTAACAGTCGCTGAAGGACCACGCTTCAGAAGTACCGGGAGTTCTGCCTTGGCGAGTCGCCGTAGCAGTGCAAAATTCTGCATATTGCGGGCGCCTACCTGCAGCATGTCGGCGTATTCGGAGATCACCTCCACATCGGTTTCACTCATCACTTCAGTGACTACCGGTAGGCCCGTTTCGGCCCGCGCTTCACTTAGTAACTGAAGGGCTTCGACCCCCAATCCCTGAAAGTCATAGGGAGAAGTGCGGGGCTTGTAAGCTCCTCCCCGCAGCATCGAAGCACCCGCAGCTTTGACTGCCCGAGCGGTCTCCAACAGCTGTTCGCGGGATTCAACCGAACAGGGACCTGCCATCACCACGATGCCGGGTCCTCCAATCAACACTCCTCCGGCTTTTACCACGGTATCGTGAGGTTTTATTTGACGGCTCACAAGTTTAAATGGGTGTGTTATAGGTAACACCTCTTCTACACCAGGCGCGGCTCGGAGCGCTTCCAATTCAGTCCTTCGTTCATTGCTGCCTACCGCTCCAATTACTGTGCGTTCGGCGCCCTGTATCACGTGCGCGCGATAACCGCATGCTTCTATGCGCTCGACAACGTGCCTAATCTCCGTTTCGGTTGCATGTTCTGTCATACTGATAATCATCGATTGAGCTCCTAACTACTGTTTGGTTTGAGTGAATGATGAATTGCCGATTGAGCGAATCTACATCTGTTTTCCTAATGTTTTTGCCTGGGCCGCCGGGTAACAACCAAGTAGTCGAACCTCAGCCGCTCGTTCCCTAAGTTCAGCAAGGGCCTGGGCCACCTTCGGTTCGTTGCTGGCCGCGCTGAGATCGAGATAGAACCTGTATTGCCACGGCTGGCCTACCACTGGTCGGCTTTCTATCTTGAGTAGATCGATGGCGCGATTCGCGAACGGTTCGAGAGCACTGTGCAGCGCGCCGGGCTGGTGTGACAATCTAAGGACCAGCGAGAGTTTGTTGGCATCTTTGCAGACGCCAGGTTCAGGTGTCAGCAACACGAACCGCGTGTAGTTTTCCTTGTGATCCTCAAGGTGTTCACTGAGTATTGTGCCACCGTAAATCGCCGCGGCACGGCTTCCGGCAATTGCCGCTCGTGTCGGATCCCCGGACTCCATCACTCGGCGTACACTCGCTGCAGTATCGTCCGTGGCGACGCGCCGGATTCGCGGATGCGCCAGGAAAAAACCTTCGCACTGCGCCAGCGCGACCGGATGAGATTCAACTACGCAGATTGTTTCCAGGGAAGATTGTGAGTTACCAATTAAATGATGCGCGATAGGAATAATTACTTCTGAAGTTATGTGCAGCGTACTCTGCAAAAGGAGATCGTAAGTGCGATGGACTGAGCCGGCTAAACTGTTTTCGATTGGCGCCAGGGCGTAGTCAGCATGGCCCGCATCAACGGCAGCAAAGAGTTCCTCGAAAGTTGCGCAGGGCACCAACTGCACATCAGCTCCTAATAGCTTGACTGCGGCCTCTTCGCTGAAGGCCCCCCGCTCACCTTGAAATGCCACTCGCGGCCTCGCCATGTTCATCACGAAACCTCTTGCAGGTGAGCAGGCGCAGAATCATAAGATAGTGCTTCAGCGCGCCGGGACTCATAAATGATACGGCGGAAAATCTTTGTGATGGCGAGACTATCCAGCGGACCATCGTTCTGTTCACCTGCCCGGTTGAGCACTTCCTGTTCGCGCTCCGGGTCAAATAGCGGCAAGTTCGCCGCTCTCTTCACAGCGCCCACTTTAACTGCCAGACGGGCCCGGCGATTGAGCAGCCGTAGCAACTGGCTGTCAACTTCGTCTATCTCAGTACGCCAATCTTCGATGGTCATTTAACTTCGACTCCTTCTGCAAACAACAATTCATAGGAACCCAAAAAACAAGCCAGCCGCAACATTCCTTTTCAGGTGGTTGCGGCTGGCTAAGATCTAAGATTTGCGCTGTTTAGATTCCTTTCAAATCATCACCCGCGCACAAGCTTATTCCGCAAGCCGCTCCCCCGCCGGAGAAGCGGTACGTAAAAGCGAAATAAGTAAAATAGGTGTAACGCATTGCTCTATTTCTAAAAAACTCACCGGAAACTATACGGAACATGAGCGAACCACGTCAAGCCAAAGTTGCCTTGGGTGATCTAAACATTCGACTCCTCCGGAGTGAAGATCATGACAAATCTGTGACTGCTCCAAAAGTGGCGCTTGATACCAACTTGGCATATTTGGCCAGTACCCCGGTTTTGTAGCGGGGAGGTGGTGGCCGCCAATTCTCACGCCGGAGCGCAAGTTCCTCCTTTGCCACATTGAGTTGTACCAGCCGGGCCTCAGCATCGATGGTTATCTGATCCCCTTCTTTGACCAGCGCGATCGTCCCGCCCTCAGCGGCCTCGGGAGCCACGTGGCCCACAACCATGCCGTAGGTCCCCCCTGAAAAACGACCATCCGTTATAAGCCCCACCGCATCCCCCAGCCCGGCGCCAATAATGGCCGAGGTTGGGGCCAGCATTTCACGCATCCCCGGGCCGCCTTTGGGTCCTTCGTAGCGGATCACGAGCACATCACCCGCCTTGATGCTGTCGGACAATATTGCTCGGAGACAAGATTCCTCCGACTCGAATACTCGCGCCGGACCGGTGATTCGAGGATTTTTCACTCCGCTGATTTTGGCAACAGCTCCTTCTGGCGCAAGATTACCTCGCAAGATCGCTAAATGACCCTCTGAGTAAACCGGGGTGTCCCAGTGTCGGATCACGTCCTGATCCTTCCGGGGTTCGCTTGGCACCTCGGCCAATACTGCAGCAATTGTTTCTCCGGAAATCGTCAATGCCTCAGCGTGCAAAAGGCCGTGCACCAGGAGCATTTTCATAACTTGCGGTATGCCGCCGGCTTTATGTAAGTCGGTTGCCACGTACTTTCCTGACGGCTTTAGATCGCAGAGGACCGGTACGCGCGCGCGAATCCTTTCAAAATCGTCTAGTTCCAAGGGCACATTTGCCGAATGGGCGATCGCCAGTAAATGCAGCACGGCGTTAGTAGAACCACCAATCGCCATCACCACACTGATTGCGTTTTCAAACGCCAACTTTGTAAGGATTTGTTGTGGCAAAATTTGCCGCTTCACCGCCTCTGACAATACTGCTGCGGACCGCGCGGCACTCTCCGCCTTCTCCTCGTCTTCGGCAGCCATCGTTGAGGAATAGGGCAAGCTTAGTCCGAGAGCTTCAATTGCCGAAGACATTGTATTCGCCGTATACATGCCTCCGCATGACCCAGCTCCAGGGCAAGCGCGGCGTTCGACTTCCAACAGTTCGCTACCAGTTATCTTATGAGCGTAGTATTGGCCGACCGCCTCAAACGCGCTGACGATAGTCAGATCCTCACCGCGATAGTGACCAGCTTTGATAGTGCCCCCGTAGACAAAGATCGACGGAATGTTGAGGCGAGCAATGGCAATCATTGCTCCCGGCATATTCTTGTCACAGCCGCCGATTGCCAATAATCCATCCACACTCTGGGCCTGGCAAACTGTCTCGATGGAGTCTGCGATTACCTCACGCGAGACGAGCGAGTATTTCATGCCTTCGGTACCCATGGAAATGCCATCGCTCACCGTGATGGTCCCAAAAAGCTGGGGCATGCTCCCGGAATTTCGCAGGGTTTCCGCCGCTCGTTGAGCGAGTAGATTCAAGCCCGAATTGCAGGGCGTGATCGTGCTGTGAGCATTGGCGACGGCGATGATGGGTTTCTCAAAGTCAGAGTCGCCGAAGCCCACAGCTCGCAACATTGCGCGATTGGGAGATCGCTCGATCCCGGTTGTAATCGAACGGCTTCTCAGAATGGTAGGCATGCCTAGTGGAGGTCTGTTCAGTTAGTAGCTTTGTCAACCAGCCGATTGGCTTTTAACCAGGGCATCATCTCACGCAGTTGAGCGCCGACGCGCTCGATAGGATGTTCCCTCGCTTCAGCATCAAGTTGATTGAAACGACGACGTCCGGTCTTATTTTCCTTCATCCACTCTCGGGCAAAAGCACCCGACTGTATCTCACTTAATAATCCCTTCATGCGATTCCTGGTCTCATCGTTAATCACGGCCGGCCCGCGCGTCATATCACCATATTGTGCCGTATTGGAGATCGAATAGCGCATTTCGGAGATGCCCCCCTCATAAATGAGGTCGATAATCAATTTCATTTCGTGAAGGCACTCAAAATAGGCCATCTCCGGTGAATAGCCGGCTTCTAACAACGTATCAAATCCGGCTTTAATTAATGAGGTCAGCCCTCCGCAAAGAACTGCCTGCTCACCAAATAGATCCGTCTCAGTCTCTTCCCTGAAGGTCGTTTCAATGATGCCGGCGCGGCCACCACCGATGGCGGAGGCGTAAGCCAGGCCGACCTGCTTTGTGTCAGCCGTGGGATCTTGATGAACCGCCAGAAGGCAGGGAACACCGGCGCCTCGTTGATATTCGTGGCGCAAGAGGTGTCCCGGACTTTTTGGCGCAACCATAAAGACATTTACATCCGGAGGCGGTTCAATGAACTTGTAATGAATCGAGAAACCGTGGGAGAAGGCCAGATACTTTCCCGGAGTCATCGACTCAGCTATGTCCTTGGCGTAGACATCAGGGGCAAGCTCGTCAGGAACAAGCATCATTACGATGTTGGCTTCCGCGGCGGCCTGGGAGACTGGCAATACTCGCAGACCCGCCTTTTCTGCTTTTGGCCATGAAGCGCTACCAGACTGTAAACCGACCGTCACCTGACAGCCCGACTCTTTCAGGTTGTTTGCTTGAGCAAAGCCCTGACTTCCATAGCCGATAACAGCTATCTGTTTTTGCCGTAGAGCGTCGAGGTTTGCATCTTTATCGTAGTAAACCTTCATGGTTTGTCATGTCCTTTCGAATTGGGAAATACGTGGCCGATTGGTAAGGGCGTTATAGCGAGGCAACCGGTTCTTCCTCGTCATTTGCCTCTTCTGTGTGTAGTACTTTATCACCGCTTCCCAGGCGATTAATGGCGATATGGCCCGTGCGCGTGATGTCGCTGATGCCAATGGGCCGTAGCAACTCAATAAATGCGTCAACCTTTTCCTTATTGCCGGAAGCTTCAACGATCATCTGCTGGTGAGAGATATCCACCACTTTTGCCCGGAATACGCTCACGAGACTTAGCGCCTCCTGCCGCAACAGACCAGCACCCGCATCAATCGTAATTAGAGCCATTTCGCGTTCGATGTGTGGCCGAGTGGTTACATCGTGTACTTCGCGCACGCGCGCAAGTCGCTCGCACTGCTTCACAATCTGCTGAATCGTGCGATCTTCCCCGCGGGTGACAATCGTGACCCGAGCCCACTGGGGATCGAGAGTCTGACCCACCGAGATGGTTTCGATATTAAAACCGCGGGCACTGAAAAGGCCCACAATGCGTGAAAGTTCGCCTGGCTGATCGGCAACGATAATAGATAACGTATGACGCATAGGACGTTTTTGATTTGTGATTTGCAATTTGGATGTGCTCGCTCAGACGTCGCGCCTGAACCCTAACTTCACAGCTGCAGACGCCAAGCGTAGTGGTTTCACAAAAAATAGGTGAAACAACCGTTCTTAAAGTCGAAGGGCCTAGACTCCATCCTGGTGGACAATCATATCTCGGGAACTGGCCCCGGCCGGCACAATCGGAAATACATTCTCCTCCTTGGAGACAGCGATTTCAATCACTGCCACACCCTTGTGCGCGAGGCCGGCTGCTAGCACATCATGAAGCTCATCAGGGTGGGTGGCGCGGAATGCTGCAGCACCATAGGCTTCGGCGAGCTTTACGAAATCCGGTGCTACTGAAAGATCGACTTCAGAATAGGTTCGTTCATAAAACATCTCTTGCCACTGGCGCACCATACCCAGGTAACCATTGTTCATAATTACGACTTTGACTGGCAAATTGTACTGCACCGCTGTGGCCAACTCCTGATTGGTCATCTGAAATCCGCCATCGCCGACGACCGCCACTACCATCTTACCGGGAAACGCCAATTGCGCTCCGATCGCGGCGGGCAGACCGAATCCCATCGTGCCGAGACCGCCACTGGTAATTAGTTGACGGGTCCTCTTGAACGGATAGAACTGCGCCACCCACATTTGATGTTGGCCCACGTCGGTAGTAATAATTGCATCGCCCTCCGTCAAATTATGAAGCTCGCGGATCAGGGCTTGCGGCTTGATCTGATCGTTCGATCCCGAGAAACGCAGCGGTTGCTGAATTTGCCAGGAGGCTATCTGTTGCCACCATGGCTGGCGAAACTCGATGCTTCCAGCGAGTTCTCTTTGACCGCGTGTCTGGGCCTCCTCCTGCAGCGCTGCCAGAGCTTCATCCGCATCGGCAGCGATTGCCAGATGGGGCGCAACGTTTTTGCCAATATTGGCCGGGTCGATATCGATATGTATTATCCGCGCATGAGGAGCGAACGTAGCAAGCTTGCCAGTCACTCTATCATCAAATCTGACGCCAACTGCGACAATCAAATCGCTTTCGGCAATCGCCATGTTGGCGGCGTATGTGCCATGCATTCCCAACATTCCCAGGCAAAGCGTATGTGCGGACGGGAAGCCCCCCAAGCCCATCAACGTGGGAGTCACTGGAAGTTGCAGACTCTCGGCAAAGACCCGCAGAGAATCAGATGCCCCGGAGTTGACGATTCCTCCCCCAACGTACAGAACTGGTCTGCGAGCCTTCAGAATAGCGGTCACGGCGCGTTTGATGGAAGCGGGCGAGGGTTGGCTCTTGCGCTGCTCAAAGGGAAAACTGACGTGATCCAGACGGGAGTAATAGCACCGCTCCGCACTGACGTCCTTCGGTATATCAATCACAACCGGACCGGGCCTTCCAGTCTTGGCCAAATGAAAGGCCTCTTGTACCACGGCCGCCAGGTCGCAGACATCCCGCACCAGATAGTTGTGTTTAACGCACGGTCTGGTGATTCCAACGGTATCAACTTCCTGGAATGCATCAGTGCCGATCAGGTGCTTTGGAACCTGACCGGTAATTACGACGATGGGCGTAGAATCCATGTAGGCGTTGGCGATTCCGGTTATGGCATTGGTGGCTCCCGGTCCGGAGGTGACCAAGACAACTCCCACCCGTCCGGTTGACCGAGCATAGCCCTCTGCCATGTGAACCGCGCCTTGTTCATGCCTTACAAGATAGTGCGTTAGCCGGTCGCGGGCGCGCCAGAGTTCGTCGTAGATGTGCAGAACAGCGCCACCGGGATAGCCAAAAATGGCCGTCACGCCTTCACGGACCAGCGCATCCACAAGAATTCCCGCTCCCGTGGGCAGCGTTTCGGGTCGATCGGTCGAAGTCAATTCTCGGTCTTTGGCGCTCGTCAGTGGCTCGGGAATCATAATTTAACCTGTCCAGCGTAAATTAAACCTTGTCTTTGTGAGACACAACCAGCGGGCCATCAACTATCGGTTGATGACCCGCTCAAAGGAGTTTTTGGCCTGGCCGCCTGGCCAGCTATTAGGCAATGTACTCCTTGCGCGCAGGGTTTGTAAAATTTATTGTTTTAAGTTAAGAATAAGCTCAGCTAATGACCTTTTCATATCGAGAATGATGATATTGCAATGGAACTTGCACAGCTAGAGTACTTTGTGAAGGTAATTCAGGAAGGCAGCTTCTCAAAAGCGGCAGATCGAGTCTATCGCACGCAGCCAGCTGTCAGCATAGCAATTCGTCGTCTTGAAGAAGAGTTCAAGTTATCGCTGCTCGACAGATCCCAGAAGACGCCGACACTCACCGAAGCGGGCGAGGTGGTATACGATTACGCGCAAAGAATATTGGCGCTTCGCGATCAGGTTAGTGGTGCTATCTCCGAATTGCAGAGTCTGAAGCGAGGGCATGTGCGCATTGGAGCTAATGAGAGCACTTCGCTTTATCTTCTGCCGGACGTGATTCTCGCATTCAGGCAGCAATTTCCAAATGTCAGAGTCGAGATATTTCGGCATGTTTCTGATCTTTTGTCACGTGAATTACTCGATCGTAACGTCGATCTTGCTTTGATGGCTTCTGAGCCGTCAGATCGGGAAATTGAAGCCTTTCCGGTGCTTAAGGACGAATTGATTCTGATCATGAGCCCCAAACATCCACTAGTGGGCAAACAGTCCGTGACAATCAAAGAATTGGGTAAGGAGTCGTTCATTGCGCACAACGTCAAAGCTGGGTCGCGCATGAAAGTGATTGAAGCATTTGCGCGACACCATACCCCGCTTAACATCACCCTGGAACTGGCGACCATCGAAACCATAAAGAGATTTGTCCAAAAACGTATCGGTCTCGCATTTGTCCCCAGAATGTGTGTGCGTGAGGAACTGGAGCGTGGCGCGCTGGCTACAGTTCCCGTGCGAGGCCTTACCTACAATCGCATTCTTTGGACCGCCCATCGACGGGGAGTCGATCTATCACCGGCAGCCGCTGCTTTCTTGCGGGTCTTAAAAGCAGAGACAATTGGCAAAGTTTAGATACAGTAATTCTCATTTACGGACAAATCGCTCCGAAGCTGAAGTTGCCATGTTGGTGAAACGGCGTCGCCTGTCTAGCGAGTTTTATGAACAGCGCCACCGTGAAAAAGTATTGGCTCACGCTTTAGAGCGGCTTTCCCAAGAGTCTGGGATCTCAAACATACCGGAAGTCGCTAAAGGACTACAGTCATTTTTACGGCTGGAAGAAGAGAGAATCAGGGTCGCCGACCGGCTCGGAGCAACCGGGGAATGGACCGCGCGTGCGCGTACGTTCGTCATTGATGTACTCATTGGCAGTGTACTGCGTCATGCAAATAGTATTGTCGCCAATAAAGAGGGGGAACGATTAGGCCGACTCTCGATTCTGGCGCTCGGCGGATACGGCCGCAACGAACTATCGCCCTTCTCCGATCTCGATCTGTTGTTTCTCTATTCCGGCCGTCTTTCAAAACAGACCGGGCAGGTAATCGAACGTTGCCTGCATTTGCTCTGGGACGCTGGTTTGAATGTCGGTCAAAAGTCTTTCGCTGTTGAAGAGTGCATTTCTTCGGCCCGCCGTGATCCGCATTTTCAGACAGCACTGGTGACGGTCCGGTTAGTAGCTGGCGAGGTTTCATTGGCCGAGCGTCTCCAGGGCAGACTTGAACGCGAACGATTGAAGAATGGGACTGCGCTGATTGAAACCGTGCAGCGCGAGCGGGATGAGCGTTATCAAAAACGCACCGGCGTTATCTATCTGCAGGAGCCAAATGTCAAAGAGAGCGCGGGAGGCCTGCGCGATCTTCATTCAGCCTTATGGGCTGCTTACGCTCGTTACGGCTGTCGCACTCTGGCCGAATTGCGCGTGCAGGAATTAATCGATAACCAGCAACATGATTTGGCAACGCAATCCTATAACTTTCTCTTGCGGCTGCGCCATCACGCCCACTGGATTACTGGTAGGAAAACGGACCACTTTGCACTTGATCTGCAAGAGACGTTGGCTCAGAAACTCGGCTACGTAGGCTCCGCACATTTGCAGCCTTCGGAACTATTAATGCGCAATTATTATCGGCATGCGCGTGAACTGCATCAGTTCAGTGATCTGTTGTTTGCGCGAGCGACTGAGCGCCCGGATAGCGGACGACGCTGGTTCGTCCGTTCTAAACGGGAGGAACTTGATGAACAGTTTTCGATCGTAGATGGAAAAATTATTCTCGATCCGAAGGGAAAACTGAACGCTCCTTTTTTGTTCTTCCAGGCCTTGGCCCATGCCCAAACGACGGGAGCCATCTTTAGCCCTGCCCTGCGCGACGAAATCCGGCGAAATCTGGGATTGATCGATCGTGCATTTCGAAACACCCAGAAAGCCGCCCAGGCGTTCCTCTCTATCTTGCGGCAACCGGGACGGGTTGCTTCGGCCCTGCGCTTGATGCATGAAACGGAAGTGCTGGGCAGGTATTTGCCGGAGTTTGGTCGCATCAGCTTTTTGATTCAGCACGATCTCTACCACCACTACACCGTAGATGAACACACACTGCGGACCATCGAGGCGCTCGATGACCTACACAACAGCAACGATCCGCAAAGGGCGCCGTTGCGAAGTGCGTTGGCAGAAGTTGAGGATGTGGCGTTGCTTTACCTCGCCTTGCTGTTACACGACCTGGGTAAAGGTCGCGGCCGCGGACACATTCCCCGGGGCGCGAGAATCGCTGAACCGATTTGCCAGCGTCTTCACCTGGATTCCGAAAGCACCAAGAAGATAATACAACTGGTACGGCAGCACGTTTACATGGCACATGTCTCACAGCGACGAGATCTGGGTGAGCATCGGCTCTCAGCTGCCTTCGCCAGCGAAGTGGGCAGTCTCGACCTGCTGAACATGCTTTACGTGCTGACCTATGCGGATCTGAATGGAGTTGGTCCAGGCGTTTGGAGTGAATGGAAGGGCAATTTGCTCCACGAACTCTATAATTTGGCACGAGGATTCCTTGCCGGGGGAAATGAGCTTGAGCCGTCAGACCAGGTGGCTTTGGTGAAGAACCAAGTGATCGAATCGTTGCTCGGCAAGGTTCCTGTTAGTGTAATTGAACGACATTTTGCCTTGCTGCCTTCGCGATACACGCGAGTCGCGACTTCTGAAATAGTCGCGACCCACCTGGCCCTGATTGCTGAGCTTGATAACAAAGACCTGGCTTGTAGTTGGCGCGAATGGGGAGGAGGAGCAACTGAGTTGACGATTTGCGCACGAGATCGGCGGGGTCTTTTTGCCCATCTCGCGGGCGCGCTCGCCGCCAATGGTGTCGAGATTCTCAGTGCAGACGTCAACACGCGTGAAGATGGAATTGCGATCGATACATTCATTCTGCGAGAAGCCGCCACTCGAAGGGCTGTAGACAGGAGACGATGGAGCGGTCTTCAGCGCTCTCTGACCGCCTCGGTTCTGGGACAACACGATATCGCCGCGCTTGTCGAACGCTGGCGTACGCGGCACGCTCCGCGTCGTAAGAAATCATTCATTCCCGTTAATCACAGCGAGCTCCAGATAGTTTGCAACAACGACATTGCCGAGGCGACAACAGTGGTTGAAGTGCGGGCCCCTGATGAAACCGGGCTGGCTTTTAAAATAGCCAACGCCCTGACGAGTTTTGGACTTGACATAGTTTGCGCGAGGATTGCTGGCGAAAAGAGCGATGCGCTTGATGTTTTTTACGTTACTGATGCATCCGGGTCAAAATTGACCGAGACTCGGATCATGGAGCTGGAGAACGTGCTAAAGCGACGATTGTCGGCGGTCTAGGGCTGGTACCGCTGTTTGCGGTCACGAAATTGCATGCAATCGAAGCGAACGCGCTACGGAGAGTAACAGAGGCGTGGGATGTATTCCGCACCGGCTAAATAGACAGCTACAGGTTGGATTCAGCCTGAGGCATCGACATAACTTTAGGTCTAAACCCCACTCAAACGGAGGAAATGATGAAGAAAATTGAGGCGATAATCAGACCGCATCTACTCTCGGCGGTAAAGATGGCTTTGCAGGAAGCTGACGTCAAAGGCATGACCGTAAGTGAAGTGCAAGGCTATGGCCGACAGCTCGGTCACACGGAGACCTATCGTGGCGCCGAATACCAGATTGATTTCATTCCTAAGTTGAAGATCGAAATAATTATTCCCGATGAACTTGAAGATACGGTAGTCGGTGCCATCAGTAAGTCAGCGCAAACGGGAAAGTTTGGCGACGGCAAGATATTTGTCACTTCGATGGACGACGTGATCCGGATCCGTACCGGGGAACGCGGTGAGGCGGCGCTCTGACAAGGATGAAGGCGGAAGGATGAAGGATGAAGGATGAAGGATGAAGGATGAAGGCGGAAGGATGAAGGATGAAGGATGAACGATGAAGCGAAACTTCTGCAATGAAAACGACGCTTTAGACATTCCCTTTCATCCTTCATCCTTCCGCCTTCATCCTTCATCCTTCCGCAGGCGCCTTTGTAGACAGCAACCTTCGTTCCACCAATGTGGTCGTGTTTCCCAAATTTGTTGAATTGCACCGGTCTTAATATTGCCCACAGGAGGCATGGAGTTACATACCTTCACGTCGCCATTTGCTTGAATCTGTAAGGAGGTGAGGGCACTGCACACCAGCCGCTTTTCATGCGCGGCATGAGATTGCGTGGCAATCCGGCTGGCTTCCGGGTTCGCAAAATAGGGTTTTATGGCCTCTAGCTGCGCGAAGCTGTTGGCAATCGGGAAACCTTTCAACTTCAGTTGCCGCAACTCTTCCACCGCAGCAATTGCTTTTCCGGTATCCACGGGCCAGGTATCGCTGTGCTCATACCATTCGGGATCTTCGGACGTGTTGTAGTTCTGTTCAATAGGCTGATAAAGGACTTCCAGGCCCTGACGGGCGGCAAATTGGGCAACCGCCCGAAGATCGTCTAGATTCTGCCGCATGATTACTGTCTTGAGACGAATCGCAAACGCGAGATGTCGCTCTCGACGAACGCGGATGAGTGTGCGAATACTCTTTTCGGTTTTGTCGAAGAAGCCATCTCGACCACGGATCAGGCTGTGGGTTGCACCAACGCCATCAAACGAAATGGTAATGCGGGCCGGCCGCGCAAGTGCCGCCCGTTCAATCTTCTCCTGATCCTCCCAAAACCCGTGGGTCAACAATTCCGCATAAAGACCCAGCGACGAGGCGATTCTAAGCAGGTCAATAGTATAGGGCTTTAAGAGCGCCTCACCCCCCGTGAATACTACGTGAATCGGACCCAACCATTTACGAAGGTCCGCTAAGAAAACGCTCCACTGATCAAAAGTTGGCGAGTCTTCTTTCCCGCGATTCTTCCAGATGTCGCAATGGATACAACGGGCATTGCACCTCTCACTCATTAGCAAAAGAGCTTGCGTCGGCACACAACGAGAGGCGAAGCGCCCACCGGCGATGTCGCGTAGCCGGTAGTTCAGCCCTTCGTTAAGACGCCGTCTTAGGGAGTTTAAATTGAGCATTGGCTGTATGGGATGGGAGACTCGAGAGAATCAATAATGCATTATTTTGCTTCTGAACCTGGTTACAAACCTCCCGAATCTGCTTTTGGACGGAAGGCCAAAGAGCTGTCCGACGTATTCGGAGCAAGTGATGAGCCAAAAAAGACGAACTTGCTGAAAGAGCTCAAAACGTGGAGCTTTTTAAAAAATAGTCTCGAGATTTGACTACGAGGCTGGGAAATATCTCGCGCCAGTTTTGCTCTGGCCGCAATATTTCGCTAATTTTAAGGAAGGAACTCCTTACCGCGAGAACGTTTTGGGTGACTATTGGTAGTATTAAAAGCTTTCCTGATTCCGCTGTTGCTGAATATAATCATTTCAACTTGCGGATGCCGAAAGAAAGTGGGCTGAACCTCCACTGAAAAACACCAAAGCGAAGATACTTGTTGTTGACGACGATCGTGCGATTCGTTGGACGTTGTCCGAAGCCCTCCGAAGTTGGAGTTATACGCCCGTCGAAGCTGGTAGTGTAGCTGAGGCACTAAGGCAATTCTCCACGGAGTCCCCGGCTGCCGTGCTTCTGGACATTGACCTGCCGGATGGTTCAGGTCTGGATGTGCTGCGACAAATCAAGTCGGAGCGATCAGATTCAGTTGTCATAATGATCACCGGGAACGTGATGATTGATAACACGATTGCGGCGCTCCGGGGGGGAGCCTACGACTTTATTGGGAAGCCAATTAATCTCGAAGAACTGCACGTCACAATCCGCAATGGGATCGAAGCCCACCAACTGCGCCACGAAGTGGATCAGGTGCGGAAGGAACTCGCCCAGCAGTTCGCCTTCGAACAGATTGTCGGCCGCTCTCCGGCAATGCAGAAGATGCTCTCCCTTGCGGCGAAAGTGGCGGAGAGTGAAGTCTCGTCGGTCTTGTTGCAAGGAGAGTCCGGGACTGGTAAAGATTTAGTGGCGAAAGCCATTCACTATGGTTCTCGTCGAGCCGAGCGACCTTTTGTCGCCATTAACTGTGCCGCATTACCCGCTACACTGATCGAGTCTGAACTGTTTGGGTACGAAAAGGGAGCCTTTACTGACGCTAAGATGCGGAAGGAGGGGCTATTCGAGCAAGCAGAGGGGGGAACTCTCTTGCTCGACGAAATCGGTGAACTCGAACTCTCCTTACAGGCGAAACTGCTGCGCGTATTGGAGGAAGGGGCGTTCAGACGCGTAGGTGGCTTAAGAGACATACCGCTTGATGTGCGTGTCATAGCCGCTTCGAACCGGGATCTGAAGACGGAAAGTGAGTCTGGACGTTTTCGACTTGATCTTTATTATCGTCTTTCTATTATTCAGATTGACATTCCATCGTTGCGGGAACGAGGAGACGACGTTCTATTGCTGGCCGCACACTATATCGACACGATTGGTGCGCGAGTGAGATTTCGCAAAAAAATTACCGGACTTTCCCCGGAAGTAGCCAATGTTTTTCGCAAGTATGAATGGCCAGGGAACGTGCGAGAACTCAGAAATGTTATTGAACGGGCCTTGATTCTGGAAGACAGCGACGTGGTGACGATGGAATATCTGCCCCGGGGATTAACCGGCGAACCGTCACCGCACGATTCAATAGCTACAATTGCGGGGGCGGAGCAATTTCCTCTACCGGCGAGCGGCATTTCTCTTGAAGACGTTGAAATGTCTTTTGTGCGGCAGGCAATTGCGCGCAGCGAAGGCAATCAAACACGCGCGGCCGAGTTACTGGAGATCTCTCGTGATCAGCTAAGATACCGTCTCAAGAAGCTGGAAGGGGCAGCGATGGCGGTCGATAGCGAAACCTAACCTTGATGAGCAATTCTTTTACTCTTACCGCTGAGCCCCGCGATTCCCAACTCACTACCGAGGAAGCATTAAGGCGCTCAGTAAAAGAACTGGCAGACATAAAGTTTGCGCTGGATGAGTCTGCTATTGTGGCGATCACGGACCAGCGCGGCATTATCAAGTATGTCAATAAGAAATTCTGTGAAATCTCAAAGTATCCTGAAGAAGAATTGTTGGGCCAGGATCATCGAATTATTAATTCCGGCTACCACCCGAAAGAATTCATCAGAAACCTGTGGACCACAATAGCCTCGGGTCTCGTCTGGCGAGGCGAGATAAAAAACCGTGCACGAGACGGAACCTATTACTGGGTCGATACGACCATTGTTCCCTTTCTTAATTCTGAAGGCAAACCGTATCAGTACGTTGCCATTCGTTACGACATCACGGAACGCAAGGCTGCCGAGGAACGGATCAGCCAGCAGGCAGCCCTGCTCGATCAAGCTCAGGATGCGATCCTGGTCAGGGATCTTAACCACAATATTCTCTTCTGGAATAAGGGGGCGGAAAGAATTTATGGTTGGTCCGCAGAAGAAGTGGTAGGAAAAAATGTTGCCGACGTTCTATACCCGGAGCCTTCAGTGCCCTTGGAAGCTGCGATGCATGAGGTCATTGAAAAGGGCGAATGGCATGGGGATTTGCGTCAGTTGAGTCGTCACGGAAACGAGATCATTGTTGAGAGTCGCTTGACTCTGGTGCGCGATGAAAAAGGTCGACCCACCTCCATACTTGTAATTAATACCGACATCACAGAAAAGAAGCGAATGGAGTCGCAGTTTTTGCGGGCTCAACGAATGGAGTCGATCGGTACTTTGGCAGGAGGCATCGCCCACGATCTGAACAACGTACTCGCACCCATCCTGCTGGCGGTTCAGATGCTACAGTTAAAAATGAAAGATGAGAGCAGTCGTCAACTGTTGGAAATTCTTCGGACGAACTCCGAGCGCGGTGGGAACATGATCAAACAGGTGCTCTCTTTTGCTCGCGGCGTGGAGGGCGAGCGGGTGACCTTACAGCCAAAGCATCTGATTAAAGAGATTGCCAAGATCATGCGAGAGACGCTCCCGAAATCAATCGAGCTGAGCTTTTCTATACCCGATAATTTGTGGCTTATTTCTGCCGACGCCACCCAGGTACATCAGGTCTTAATGAATCTTTGTGTCAATGCCCGTGACGCGATGCCCAACGGGGGCACAATTGAAATCAAAGCTGAGAACGTTCAGGTTGATGAAAACTATGCCCGCATGCATTTGGAAGCCAAACCAGGTCGCTTCGTGATGATTACTGTGGCAGACACTGGGACCGGCATGGCACCGGAAGTACTCAGTCGAATTTTTGAACCCTTTTTTACTACCAAGGACATGAGCAAAGGGACCGGGCTGGGGCTCTCTACGGCGGCGACCATAATAAAGAGTCATGGCGGGTTCGTGAACGTCTACAGTGAATTCGCCAAAGGCAGTCAGTTCAACGTTTATTTCCCAGCGTTTAAGATGAGAGAAACGATTGAAACTGGCTTATTGGAAACGGAACTACCGATTGGACATGGCGAACTGGTACTCGTCATCGATGACGAAGAGGCCATTCGCGAGATCACGCGTAGTACTCTCGAAACTTTTGGTTACAGAGTTTTAACGGCCGCCGACGGCACCGAGGCAGTGGCCCTGTACGCGGAACACCGCAACGAAGTTGATGTTGTGCTCACAGATATGCTGATGCCGTTCATGGACGGTCCAGCAACAATCCGCGCGCTGCAAAAGATGAATCCTCAGGTCAAGATTATTGCTGCCAGTGGGTTGGCGGCGGGCCATAAGCCAGGCGAAGCCTCGCTGCAAGGAGTAAGGACATTTCTAAGCAAGCCTTACACTGCGGAAAAACTCTTGAGAGTTTTGGCGGAAATTCTGGACCAGGATTAGAGTAGTCTCAGCCTTCCGCAACTCCTGTGATTCTGTCAATCCGAATTCGAAAGACGATGATCGGAGGTGGTCCTCCGTCCGCCGCCAGCGCCGATTCAACGGGAGTGAGCAGAGGAAAGCGCGAGAGTATTTTGCCCAAGATGCGCTTTCGCTCATTTGGTTCTGTCAACTCTTCGTAATTGCCGAAAGCGATAACGCTGCGCCATGAGAGATCGCTCTCTATTTCGTCGTATTGAAGGCAAGCGCGGCCGTTCTCTCTCAGAGCAAGGATTTTCAGACCGGGTAAGGAATGGCTATAAGCAAAACCTTCCTCCAGGTAGTAATTTATAGGTGTGATGTAAGGATCGCCATCCGCAATGCAAGCGAGTCGCCCCACCGACCCTTCGTTTAGAAGTCGCCACGATTCCTGTTCACTGAGTCTGACAAACATTACACCTTTTCCTTCGCATTGAAGCGCTCGGATAATTGCTTTTACCAGCTGCATCGGTGCAGAAGCTGAGAGCAGCCTAGTCGATCATGGTCTGGAATGTGCAACACCTATGCCGATTGCTCGCTAATGCGTGATCGCGTTGCGGCGACATCTGGACGCATCTGCAGGTGGGTAAGCTTTCGCAAAAATTGGGCAAAAACGCGCAAAAGCCGAGAGCACCAATCCGTTTCAGGAAACTATTGCGGGCGGCACAAAAAATAGATGATGCTTGTCAGAAGTATTTAGATTATGGAACACGATCATTCGGCCGCGGCCATTGAAGAACGGTTGGCTGCCGGTCCACGTCACAACTATCTGCGCGATTTGATCTATGGAGGGATTGATGGCTCAGTTACAACGTTTGCTGTAGTAACCGGAGTTGTGGGTGCTCAGCTTTCGCCGTGGGTAATTCTCATAATGGGTTTCGCGAACTTGTTCGCGGATGGATTCTCAATGGCCGCGAGCAATTTTCTGGGTACAAAAGCAGAAGCGGAAGATCTCAAACGTCTCGAACGAATTGAACACTCTCATATAGATCAGGCTCCGGAAGGTGAACGCGAAGAGGTGAGACAGATTTATCGCGCCAAGGGTTTTTCCGGTGAAGACCTGCAGCGCGTAGTGGCACTGGTGACGGCGGACCGGACTAGGTGGGTAAGGACCATGCTCACAGAGGAGTATGGCTTACCTCAGGAAGTTCGTTCCGCCTGGCTCGCGGCACTGGCAACGTTCGCTGCCTTCCTTATTTGCGGTGCAGTGCCATTGCTCCCATTCCTCATTACTGTAAAAAGACCACTGGCACTCTCCACCTTCTTAACGGGGGCGGTCTTCTTTAGCATCGGCTCATTGAAGAGTCGGTGGTCAACGGCGTCGTGGTGGTGGTCTGGCTTTTCAACTCTGTTCGTTGGCACTATAGCGGCGAGTCTGGCCTATGGAGTTGGACTGTTCCTCGCAGGCCTGGCGCATTAATCGATTTGATCCTCGATTTAGGGTCAGTTCAATGCTCCGGTTCAGAGGGAGAGCAATAGTACCACCACGCGGGAGAGACTATGGAAAGACTCCGAGTGCGAGGGTAAGAGGTTATTACCACCACGCGGTAGAGATTGTTTGAAAACTCTGAGTCAGCCTTGGAGCTTTGAAGCTGAGGATTTGGACAATTCAAGTTGAGTAAATTTCGCAGAGCGGTAAAACGCACGCATGTTCCAGATTAGTTCCTCCCGAGCGCGATATTTCTCATCTCTCGCGGAATCCCACCCATTGGCTCTGTATCGCCACGCAAATTTAACGGTGATTTAAGGGCACATTCATTGCGTAGCTCATCGGTGAGTGCGCGATTTCCGCCGGGAGGTGCTCTTCACTATGTATATCTCAGCAAATACTAATCGAAGCAATCTGGAAGTTTCATTTTTGCACAAAGGCTGCGAGGCCTGGGGACGTCTACACACCGAGAGAGAAGACGTCTGCGAGGCGCTTCTTAAGGAAGCCACCAACGTTAGGGCCGCCGCGAGCGAACAGGAATCTGACCTGGCAGAAGAGAACACTTCGCGTGAACTCCAGTGGCGCCGCCGGGAAGCGTTGCAGGCTCGCTTACGGCAGATTGATGATGCATTGGATCGATTAATGGCTGGTGCTTATGGGCGTTGTAGTGATTGCGGAAATGTTATGGAAGAGAAGCGACTCACCGCAGATCCGGCGGCTTCGCTATGCCTGTCGTGCCAAACAGGGCAGGAGGGCGAAAGGCATTTTCGCACGATGTGATAGAGCGGAAATAAGCAAAGATCAACCGTTTCTTAACACGGACGGTATCGATCAGCAGCGCAATCTCAGGTTGAACGGCGGTTCCTAAATCAATCAGTTTTGTTTTGCTCTTTGAGTTTGCCCTATTTTACCTTTGTTCAACGCTCGGTACTCCCCACCCATTCTGCGGGTTGCTTCCTCAACTGAATCGGGTCGGCATTCTTGTCCAGTAATCTCATCAATCCGAATTCGATAAAAGATGGGCGACATTTTAGCGTCTGAATTTCGCCGCTGAGAACTAGCGCCAGCTGGTTGCCACCACATCACTCGCCTTTGTAGTAGTTCGAGCGCGTACTCACGAACATTTGCCAGCCTACTTCCATCTTTTAGCTCTTGAAATCTCCCGGAAACTATTACGCTCTTCCAATTTAAACAATCTATTACTTGGTCGGTTTGCACGCAGACTAAGGGGTTGAGGCGCATCCAATTCACTTTCTTACCGAGGGTCGTAAACCCGTAAAGGTGCTTCTTGTCCGAAGCAAAATAGATTGGAACCACATATGGCTGCTTATCGCGACAGCAACCGAGACGCCCAAACCCTGTGTCAATTAAGAATTGATGACACTCTTCATTGCTGAGTTCGTAGATAATCAACTTGCTTCCTTATAGAGGCCCAATCTCGCTTACTTTAGAGGACCCAAAAGAGACCAGTAAAAAAACTCCGAAACGGGAACACCAGCACGGCTGGATAAATTTACAATTGCCGGTACTGCCGCGATACCAGCAAAAAAGTCAGGATTCCTACGCCTGCCCCCAGACCTGCGGCGATGATCACTGATTCCCAGGGGTGCCTTCTTATCAAATAGGTGGTGTCCTCGACCGAATCTTCTGCCAGCCTGTAGCCTCGTTTGGCAAGTCGCTGGGCTTTTCGCTTCCCATCCGCCAGCGCATCTTCCACAAGAGCCTTAGCCTCGTTTGCTTCCCGGGCTAAATGCGCCAGGTTGATGGCCCGATCCGTCGCGTCAGATACTGCCTTATTCATCATGTTCCTCCCAAAGCCACCAGTCGGTTTTTGGTTTGCTGTTTCACGACACTGTCAATTTCTGCACGGTTCCAGGGATCCTCAAATGGCAAGCAACATGCCGCGAGCTCACAGCCCGAATTCTCGATTACTGGCCCTATTACTCGCGAATCGTGCGCAAACTTGCGCAAGAAATCTGCGCAAAAGCCCGCAGACAGCGGCTTATTAGCCAGGCCTCCAGCCTCAGGTGTCAACGAAATTGCAGTTGTTCAAGGCGGCACACTCATTGCTCTTCCCAGCACCAAGGGAGGTGGCAGCTATGCCGGCACGATCTATGATCGAAATCAACCGAATTCTTTGCCCAACGGACTTATCGAGAGATTCTGATCAGGCGTTACGATATGCTTTGGCTTTGGCCCACGCCTATGAATCCAAACTGATTTGTTGTTATTGTGCGGGTGGTCGCGAGATGCCAGAGCCAGCCGCGATCCAAAAATCGGAGGTGGAATGCGCCATCTCCCGAGGCAGCACCAAACAGCTCTTCGAAGGGGCACTTCTCCACCTCCTTGCGCCCCTCAGCTTTGCCGAGCTTCAATGGGAAGGAGTCGTCATTGAGAATGACGATATCGGAGATGCAATAGTCAAAACAGCAGCGGAAAAAGCCGTTGATATTATAGTAATGCGCTCCCGGAGGAGACCCCACCGCGCGGCCATTCTCGGCTCCACGGCCGAATCCGTTTGTCGCACCGCACCCTGCCCCGTTCTTGTGACGCACTCGGACGAGCGTGAATGGGTAGAAAACCCCGTCGAAGACATTGCGCTGAAGCGGATCCTCGTTCCCTACGACTTTTCTGATCATGCCGAATTGGCTCTTAAGTACGCACTCTCTTTTGCGCAGGAGTACCAGGCGGAGCTGCATTTGCTCCACGTTCTGCCGTCACATACGGCAAATGACCCGGAGATAGCCTGGTATCCGATTACCGGCGAAGCCGCTTACCACAAAGCTGCCAGGCGTTTGCAAAAGGCAGTCCCGGTGGAGGCCCACCTTTGGTGTCGAGTCAAGCATGCCGTCAGCGATGGCTATCCTTATCGGGAAGTCCTCAACTATGCGGAAAAGAATAATATCGACCTGATCAGTATCGGCGCCCATGGAGCCGGCTTCGGAATGCGCACACTTTTCGGTTCCAATGTTGACCGTGTTCTCCGCCAGGCACGTTGTCCGGTGTTGGTCGCCCGTCCCTTAAAACCAAACAACCATCAAAGTTTCGAGCCAAAATAGTGAACCTGTAGAAACAATCGAGTGGCATCAGCAGCATGGCAGGTGAGATCCTGCCGGACGATCTTATGAAACCACACATCAAAATCGCGCGGATCGGCGGTATTGAGATTGGGATTCACTATAGCTGGCTGATTATCGCTTTACTAATTACTTTCTCATTAGAGGGTCAGTTTCGCTTGCAGAATCCTGACTGGGGCGAAGGGCTAATCCTTGGTACCGCGATCGCCACGGCCCTGCTGTTTTTTGCGGCCATTGTGGTCCATGAACTCTCGCACGCCCTGGTTGCGAGGTCTCGTGGTCTGCCAGTGCGCTCCATTACCTTATTTGCGCTCGGCGGTGTGGCCATGATCGAGAAGGAGGCGGGAGATGCCCAGACAGAGTTCTGGATGGGCATAGTTGGTCCAATAACGAGCTTTATTATTGGGGTTCTTTGTCTGGTCTTAGCCATCCTAAGCGGTTGGAAACCAGTGAGCCTCCCGGCACGCCCATTTCCGGCAATGCTGATGTGGCTTGGTTATATCAATATAGCGCTTGCCGTTTTTAATATGGTTCCCGGTTTTCCGCTTGATGGCGGCAGAGTACTGCGAGCGATAATCTGGTGGGCGTCAGGAGATGCAGCACGTTCCACCAGGATTGCTTCCCGAGTGGGCCAGGTGGTTGCTTTTGGTCTGATAACCCTGGGGATAGTTCGGTTTTTCACTGGTGCGGGGTTCGGCGGCCTCTGGCTGGCTTTTATTGGTTGGTTCCTGCTTGCTGCCTCGCGTGAAAGCTATGCTCAGGTTGACATGGCAGAGGGTCTGCGCGGAGTGCGCGTAAAAGATGTGATGTCCCGCGACTGCCCGGTTATTGACGGTCGAATAAACTTGCAAACTTTCGTTGACGAGTATCTTTTGCTCACGGGCCGCCATTGTTTTGTGGTGATGGAGAATGGGCAGGTAGCCGGTCTAATAACGCCCCATGAGGTGCGGCAGGTAGAGAAGCGTAAGTGGCCTTACACAACTGTCGACGATTGTATGCGACCGCTGGACCAACTGAAAACGGTGGCCCCGGAGACACCATTAAGCCAGGCGCTTCAGCTCATGGGCAGTGGCGACGTCAACCAGCTGCCGGTGGTTGCCAATGGCACGTTAGTGGGCTTTCTTTCGCGCGGGCACATCCTGCAATTGCTACAGACACGTGCGGAGATGCATGTGTGATGGTTAGTTGATCGGTCTATACGCTGCCAGAGTTTTCATGTAATTCGCTCTCTCGAATGCAGCTGGCTGCGCGCAATGCTGTTGGCTCATGCTGCCGATCATTTGGGCCACCGATTCGTATTCGTATCGTTGCATCCATTCCTCGACACCGTGCAGGACTTCCCGAATGCGGCGAATGCCGTTCTGTAAAAGTTCCGAAGCCATCATCGTTACTTTGGCACCGGCCATCAAACCCTTAATTACGTCCTCCGATTTGTGGATTCCGCTGGTAATCGCGAAATCGACAGCCAAACGGCCGTACAGGATGGCCACCCAACGCAGCGGCAAACGTAACTCATCCGAGGTACTCAATACGAGCCGGGGCGCTACTTCCATTGTTTCGAGATCAAAATCAGGTTGATAAAATCGGTTGAAGAATACTAGTCCGTTCACTCCCGCCTTTACCAGGCGGCTGGTCATATTTGCCGCTGAGCTGAAATAGGGACTCAGTTTCATGGCCACCGGGATCTCCACGCTTTGCCTTACGTTCGCAAGGATCTCCAGATAGACGTTCTCTACGTCGCTACCCTGAATGTCCGGACTCGTGGGTATGTAATAAACATTCAGCTCGAGCGCGTCTGCCCCCGCCTGCTCCATTAAGCTGGCATAGTCTGTCCACCCACCGGGAGAAACTCCATTGAGGCTGGCAAGCACCGGAATGTCGACAGCTTCCTTTGCCTGCCGAATTAGGTTCATGTATTCGTCTGGTCCCACATTGTAGTTATCCATCTCGGGAAAATAGCTGAGCGATTCCGCAAAACTGTTGGTGTTGCTGGTAAGACAATGGTCCAGGTAATAACTGTCAAGAGCAATCTGCTCCTCGAATAAAGAATACATAACCACAGCTGACGCACCGGCATCCTCAAGACGACGAATACTGTCGACGTTATGCGACAGTGGTGAAGATGAAACCACGATCGGGTTTTTCAGGGCGAAACCTAAATAGTTAGTTTTTAGATTCATTCCGCTTCTCCTAAGGAACAGGCGTTACACCCCAGGTTTGACTTCAGCCATCTGCTTGTACTCTTGCCAGCGGCGTTGCACTGCCTTCTGAGCTTCTTCCAGAAGCCTTTTGGCCGTTTCCGGGTTGCTCTGCTGCAACATCCGATATCGGCCTTCGGTATATATGTAATCTTTGAGCGGTATCTTTGGTGCGCTCGAATCAAGCTGGAAAGGATTTTTGTTATCCAGGCTCAAATTCGGATCATAGCGATAAAGTGGCCAGCAGCCTGATTCCACGGCGAGTTTCTGTTGATGCATTCCTTTAGCCATATCGATTCCGTGTGCGATGCATTGGCTATAGGCGATTATTAACGAGGGACCGTTATGTGCTTCTGCTTCCAGAAACGCTTTGACAGAGTGAGTGTCGTTGGCGCCCATGGCCACCTGGGCCACATAGACGTTGCCATAGCGGATAGCTGTCATGCCCAGGTCTTTCTTCGCAGTTGGTTTGCCCCCAGCGGCGAATTTCGCCACCGCTCCCATTGGTGTCGCCTTGGAAGCCTGGCCGCCGGTATTTGAATAGACCTCAGTATCCAGGACCAGAATGTTGACGTTTTGACCGCTAGCCAACACATGATCGAGTCCGCCAAATCCGATGTCGTAGGCCCAGCCGTCACCACCCACAATCCAAACACTCTTTTTGACGAGCGCTTCCGCCACGCTGAGCAGGTCTCTCGCCTCGCTCTCATTTCGATCATTGAGTTTTGCCTTTAGCGCGGCCACGAGTTCACGCTGAATGTTAACGGCCTCGTCCGTTGATTGATCCGCATGAAGCAGACTGTTTGCCAAAGCCATGCCAATCGGCTCACGCAGTTGTTCCACGAGATGTTTCGCGTAGGTGTTTTGATGATCGAGGGCGAATCGCATTCCCAAACCGAATTCCGCATTGTCCTCAAAAAGCGAGTTGCTCCACGCCGGGCCACGACCTTCACGGTTGGTGGTGTAGGGGGTGGTGGGTAGATTCCCGCCGTAAATGCTCGAGCAACCGGTCGCGTTAGCAATAATTGCGCGGTCGCCAAATAACTGCGTCAACAATTTGATGTATGGAGTTTCACCGCAACCGGAACAGGCGCCGGAAAACTCAAACAGGGGCTGCAGCAGTTGCACATTCTTCACTGACGTGAAACCCAATGTGCCGTTTCGATGCAAGTCAGGTAACTGCAGGAAGAAATCCCAATTCTGGCGTTCACTTTCTCGAAGTGGGAGTTGGTCCTGCATATTGAGCGCCTTACGCGACACATTGCTCTTGTCCTTGGCGGGGCAGACTTCGACACAGAGACGGCAGCCGGTGCAGTCCTCTACTGCTACTTGAATTGTATAGAGTTTGTCCGGTAACTCTCGCCATTTGGCCGGCATGTGTTTGAAAGTGCCGGGAGCAACTGCCAGGTCGCTTTGGTCATAGACTTTTGCGCGAATTGTCGCATGCGGACAAACCAGGACGCACTTGCCGCATTCAATACAGAGATCCGGCTCCCACACTGGAACCTCAGCCGCGATATTTCGTTTCTCCCACTGGGAAGTGCCGACCGGATAAGTACCATCGAGGGGAAATGCGCTTACAGGTAAGGAGTCTCCTCGTCCGGCGATAATTTCTGCGGTTACATTTTGTATGAATTGTGGGGCGTGCTCTGACACCATTCTTGGCAGGTCAAAGGTGCTGGTTACCTGATCCGGCACCAAGACCTCGTGCAGGTGAGCGAGGGCCGCGTCCACACCGGCAAAGTTTTGGCGCACGATTGGCTCGCCACGTTTGCCGTAAGTCTTGCGAATCGACTCTTTGATTTTGCCGATTGCCTCTTCCCGCGGCAACACGCCGCTGATCGCAAAGAAGCATGTTTGCATAATCGTATTGATGCGGTTGCCCAGCTGATTCTCTTTTGCAACAGCATAGGCATTGATTGTGTAAAGTCTAATTTGTTTTTGGATGATCTGTTCCTGGACGGCACGTGGCAAATGGTCCCAAAGTTCTTCCGCCGGATAGGGGCTGTTAACGAGCAACGTAGCGCCTGGCACCGCGGCCTCGAGCACGTTGTACCGATTCAAGAAAGTGAATTGATGAACGGCAATGAAGTTTGCCCGTTGGATTAGGTAGGTGCTCTTGATCGGTCGAGAACCAAAGCGCAAGTGCGAAACCGTCATTGCGCCAGATTTCTTTGAATCATAAACAAAATAGCCCTGGGCGTAGTTAGGTGTCTCTTCCCCGATAATCTTGATCGAGTTCTTATTCGCGCTGACCGTGCCATCTGCTCCCAGTCCCCAGAACAGAGCGCGCACCTGATCGTCTGATTCAGTATTGAATTCAGCATCAAAAGGAATACTCGTGAAGGTAACATCGTCTGTAATGCCAATGCTGAAGTGGTTCTTCGGTTCGGATTTACCTAGCTCATCAAGTACCGCCTTGACCATAGGCGGGGTGAACTCTTTTGAAGATAATCCGTAGCGACCCCCGATAACTCGGGGCACTGCTTGTTGGCCGTTGCCGTTCATCCGAGTTTCACTAAGAGCTGTTACTACATCCTGGTAAAGCGGCTCCCCAATGCTGCCCGGTTCCTTGGTGCGATCGAGCACCGCGATCGCCTTTACAGACCGCGGTAAGGAATCAACAAAATCCTTAACTGAAAAGGGTCGGTAGAGTCTGACTTTCAGCAGGCCTACTTTTTCCCCTTTTTCGGCGAGAGCTGCTACGGCTTCTTCTGCTGCTTCACAGCCAGAGCCCATCATTATTACGACACGCCCGGCATCTGCCGCTCCGACGTAATCAAAGAGATGATATTGCCGACCCGTGAGCGAGGCGAACTTGTCCATTATCTGCTGAACGGTTGCCGGGGTCTGCGTGTACAAAAGATTTGCACGTTCTCTTGACTGAAAGAAGACGTCCGGGTTTTGCGCGGTTCCGCGCATCACCGGGTGGTCAGGGGTCAACGCGCGTCGCCGATGCTCCTCAACCAGTTGGTTGTCGATCATGCCGCGGATCTGCGTATCTGAGAGTTTCTGGATTTTCATCACCTCATGAGAGGTGCGAAAGCCATCGAAAACGTGGAGAAAGGGAATTCGCGCGCTCAGAGTGCTTGCCTGAGATAGCAGCGAAAAATCCATAACCTCCTGCACTGAGTTGGCAAACAACATGGCCCAACCGGTCGAACGAGTGGCCATTACGTCACTGTGATCACCAAAGATTGACAGTGCGTGCGTAGCCACCGAGCGAGCAGCGATATGGAATACAGTGCTCGTCTGTTCACCGGCGATCTTGAACATGTTGGGGATCATTAGGAGCAAACCCTGACTGGACGTGAAAGTGGTAGTCAGTGATCCCGTCTGTAGAGCACCATGGACGGAGCCGGCCGCGCCGCCTTCAGACTGCATCTCGCGCACGAGGGGCGTAACTCCCCAAATATTTGGCTCGGCAGATGCGGCCCAACTGTCAGAAAACTCACCCATTGCCGAAGAGGGCGTGATTGGATAAATCGCGATCACCTCATTTGTTTTGTAGGCCACATAAGCGGCGGCTTCGTTGCCGTCAATCGTTATCTCTTGTTCATTCATGTTGTGTAATCTCACCCAGCATTGTCGTAATTATTTGTGTAATGTCACCCAAGGTATCCCTCGTAAACATCAAGTAAGGACGCTTGACGGCATCGCGAAGACAGCATTGCAATTCTGATTCCTATGAAATTGAACACCTGATGCATGAGTACCAAAAAAACAAAAGAAGCCGCAGGCGGCCAAGGGGAATCCGCCTGCGGCTGGAGAGGAGACTAGCCCTGGGCGTTGGACCTGGTCCCTCACTCTTTTTATTTCACCTTAACCTCAATCTGCTTTGGTCGCACCTCCTCGTTTTTGGGAAGCGTTACAGTCAAGAGCCCTTCCTTGAACTCTGCAACGATCCTGTTGCCATCGACGAAGGTAGGAAGCGTGAAGCTCCTCATGAACTCGCCGTAACTTCTTTCGATACGGTGATAGTTCTCGCGAGCCACCTTCTCTTCAAGTTTGCGCTCACCACGAATGGTGAGTGCATTATTTTCCACGGTTACCTGCACATTCTCCCTCTCAATCTCGGGGAGCTCCATCTTTAGCACCAGCTCTTTCTCGGTTTCATAGATGTCGCATGCAGGTGTCCAGGCCGTAAACGGTAAGCTTTCTTCTGCGGGGAGAAACGGTCTGAACATTGTGAACGGTTGTTCGAACAGACGTGCCGGACTGTTAGGTAGCAGCCGAAACGGATCTGTTGACATGAAATTCATAAAACTTCTGTTTGGAGTTAGAAAGGTTCCCGATGTCATACTTGTTCCTCCTTTCCTTCGACATCACCGCCTGAAAGGACCTCGCCTTAATCATCGTCGGCGACACTCGATTCCTCCAATTTATTACTACTGCTCATCGGGACCGCTATTCTTCCTTTGGTTGGCAATTATCGAGCCCCGCGTCTCTCCTCGATTTCCCTGATTTTAGTACGCAGCCATCGCTTGAGTTCGTGCTGTAATTTAGCCTGGTTGTCTCCGAGTTCCAGATCATCGATAGTCTCGCCGGTCTCATTCAAGGGGATGAAATGGCAAGGAATATCTTTGGCGTGATCCTCGGGACTAACGAAATCAAGCAGCTGGCATTCATTGCAAGGGTGGGCGCGGTAGGGATAACCGTAGTTGATACAGGTTTGAGAATCCTGGAAGGTTGACTTCGCTAGCCATGGAGTACGCACCGAACGGCCGTACCCTCCATGCTCAATGAACTTGAGCTCATCTTGAAGTAGCTCCAAAATCTCGCGGTCATCTTTAGCCATTTCAACCCTCCAGTTTTGCTGCCCCTTTGGGCCGCCGCCGCTGCTCTTCAGGTCCAATCCAGGTCTTTCCAACCGATCGTTGTAAGAGGCAACAGATATGCCGGAAAACCAAGAGGGCTAATGTCGGGAAAATGTGGTCTAAACCGGACTGAGTTGCGCAAAGTTGCGCAGGTTCTTGGGAGAAACCGCCCAGTTAACTACTGCAAAACCAATACCAGAATCTTCGGTTTTCAGAAGGATTAGCGGTAAGCAGCTTGTGGTATTGATCTTGCTCGGCGTCACCTCCGGCGCAGGTCCATGGGGACAAACTGAAGCTGTTCACGGCGCAAAACGTTGATCTCCGCGATTGGTGTTTCGAGGGTTAAGTCATGAGCTTGAAAACGAGTTTTGCTGAGGAAGACGAGGCTTTAGCCGATCCGATTCGCGCTCGAATGGAAGAAATTGCTCGGGCGGAGATGGGCCGTCATCGCCGCGGGCTGGGGCTGCTGAGTGCCGAACAGATTACCGCCGTAGAAACCCTACTCATATCGACGGCCACAGCAATATCCCGCCAGGTCAGTGAACGCATCCAGAGCTGTCCCGCAGACGTACGGTCGAAATACGAAAGCGTTTGGTCATCGGCATTCGCCGGATAACCTTCCTATTTTCAGGCTCGCAGGCTTGTCATCAGCTGAGCTTTAAATAACCGGGCAGAGGCTTCCAGAAAATCGTAAGAGGTCACTATTCCCACAAGTTGGCCGTCATCCACAACTGGCAGGCAACCAACCCGGGAGCTTCGCATAATCTCCATAGCCTCCAGCGTCGCAGTGGTAGACGCTACCGTGATGGGATTGGTCTTCATAATCTCGCGAACAATAGCTGGGGCAGCCTCGTTCCCATGATTACCGACAGCCAGCATGTGCAGCAATCCCCGGTGAGTTACCAGGCCAACGAGCTTGCCGTCATTATCCTCCACAGGTACGTGCCGAATGTGTCTCCAGTCCATAACGCTGGCAGCAAGATCTATCGGATCGTCCGGGCGCACGGTAAAAAGATCAGTTGACATGAATTGACCAACGGTTTGATAACTCCGGCTCCAATCGTCATTCTCCGTGACCTCGATTAGAGGCCAGTGATGCACGGGTTCTCCCTGTTTTTGTCGCGACAACATTGTTGCTGTCAGAATTCGATGTTGGGCGGCTTTTGATCCTGACCCCGCCATGGCAGCAAGGGATTTCGTAATCCACTGAGCTCCCGTCTGACCGCACCGCACTCGATCTTCAATTGTGCCCAGGTAGTGTTCAATGTCCGCACGGGCAACGCCACGCTGTTTCAATCCATGCCTTGCCAGCGGCAACAGGTGGTCCACGATCAGAGTTGGGGCGGCATAAGTGAGACCGTTAACCCAGGTAAACTGGGCACTCAGTCCATGCCGTGCGGCTCGGAAGAAATTGGATTTTGCCTCATCAAAGGTCATGAGTTTGGATATTTCTCCATACTCCGCGGGTAGTGCGGTCATCAGGCCGACAAAGAAAGCAGCGTTGGCAATCTCGTCGAGGGTGGTTGGTCCAGAGGGCAATGCGCGATTCTCAATCCGCAAATGAGCAATACCATTTGTCACTCCATAGCAGGCCCGGTTCCAAGGCCAGATAGTGCCATTATGCATACGAAGCGCGGAAAGGAGGGGGATCTCGCCACGTGCGAGTACTGCCCGTGGATCTTCATCCGGCTTGGTAATCATGATAATGCGAAAGCGTGCCAGCTGATCGCGGAACAGCTCAATAACCGATTGTTTCAGCCATCTTTCGCCAAAACCAACGCGGGTGGGCTGGCTTCTTGCGAGTTGGGTTTTTGTACGACCGTCAGTGGAGTGTTGAAATAACGCCAGTCTCGTCTCCTGCCAAAGACGATGGCCAAACAAGAGCGGTGAATTCACAGCTGCCGCCAAAACCGGAGCAGTGACTGCCTGGGCCAGATTGTAGAGGGACGCGAACTCCTCGGGAGGTACCTGCAAGTGCACTTGAAAACTGGTATTACACGATTCCATCATGATGTTATCGTGCGTCATCTGCAGCTCATCCAGACCCTTGATATGGATGGAGAAAGGGCCTCCCCGCAGACGCGCTACGGAATTGTTGAGTTGTTGATAGCGAGGCATCGGAGTGATGTTGCCAAGGTTTAAGTCCGACTTCTGCAGCGTTGGCAGTATGCCCGCCAATAACACCTCCGCGTCGAAGTGACTTGCGCTTTCCCGAGCGCACTCAATAAGTTGCTTAAGCTCCTCCTCCATCAAATGAAAACAGTGACCTTCCAGCGGCAGCGGCGTGAGGTTAGCTTCGAGATTGAATCTCGCGATCTCGGTGGTTAGTCTCGGGTCATTTGTCCGTTGCAGGACCGCAGTGGCTACGGGGGCCGGGCGCAGGTCTTTGTCGACCAGAAACATCTCCTGCTCGGCACCAATTCGACAAACGTTGCGCTCGAGACAGTCGTGCTCGAGCATGTATTCGAGCGCACGAATGTCCTCCAGCAGAGCCTTGGTGAAGCTCTGCAAACTTCGCGGATCTAAATCAAGTGATACGTTGTGCTCACCCATAATCCGAAAATCAATTTGGAACCCTGGTCTGTAAAAGACAGCGCCGCCATCAAGGGGAATCGCTGACCCGAAACAGCAATTCATATTCCGGCTCTGCTGGTCGTAACCGCTCCCTCCCATTTCTCATAACAAAGACAAAAATCACTGGACTCCCATGCACGCGGGGTGAACCCGGTCTTAGCAATGCGTGAATTCTCACAAGTGAAAGCGGGTTTTCCCGCAGTATTTTCACGTCGCATACTCACGGGTCGATTCTCAAGAGCACTAAGCACTACCGAACCGGAGCCCGGTAGCGCCGGGTCGATCTCAGCTGTCAGGGCCAAGTTGGTGAGATTGACCCGGCGCTACCGCGCTCGGTTCTGTGGTTAGTGCGCATTTTGTTCGTCTAAAGCAAAGTCCTCCAATAAATTTGGTACATCACTTGCACGGCTATGGGCGCATGACACTCAGTTTCCCCCCTTCAACTATTTATGGGCCGGTTCAGTCCTGGCGCGTGGGTCTGTCGCTGGGTGTTGACCTGCTTCAGGTGAATTCAATTTGCAGCTTTCGCTGCGTCTATTGCCAGTTGGGCAAGATTAACATTCTAACAACTCAGCGCCGAATCTTCGTTCCAACCGCGCGTATTCTGGGAGACTTACAAGCCAGTGATTGGCATCGTGCCGAGATAATCACGCTCTCCGGAAGCGGTGAGCCGACTCTGGCCGCCAATCTTGGCGAAGTAATTCACGAAATTAAGGTTTTGACGCAAAAACCAGTGCTGGTTCTAACCAATTCAGCACACTTGAACCAGCAGGAAGTTCGCTCTCAACTATCAGAGGCAGACAAAGTTTTTTGCAAGGTCGACGCAACCGATGAAGGGGGTTTTCAGCGAATTAACCGACCTGCGCCAGGCGTCAGCTTCTCCGCTGTCGTGGAGTCCATCAAGCAGTTCAGACGAGAGTATCCTGGTTTCCTTGGCATTCAGTTCATGCTGACAAATCTCAATAAGACAGAAGTAGAGGCTTTAGCTGCGATCCTAACGGAGATTGAGCCAGACGAGGTGCAGATAAATGCTCCGTCGCGTCCAGTCCCTCATGAATGGACGAGAACAACCAGAGGAAGTCACGAACGTAGAATGAGCAGTGGTAGCCACCTCAAACCCGTTTTGCTTGATGAGGCTCGGCAGTTTGAACGCTCGTTGAGAAATCTAACCAAACTGAAAATCGTCTCCCCCTATCACCTCTCGATGGCCAGCAGTAATTAACCCGAGTCCTGGTCCTGCGAATGAAACTCCTCACTCAACGCGTTCAGCGGTGGTCGCCGCGCTTTCCACGAGCTGTTAATTTAAGGTTAAATTCCCGCCTTCAAGCGACCCCACGCTTTAAAAGAAGATGAACAAAGAATGTCTTTACTTTCCAGAGACTTAGGGCTATTCTACGCAGGCATTCTTGAGGAAAGTTTCCCAGTACTTGGGAAAAAGCGCGCAATCTCGCCACCTTGCGCGAACAATAATTGAAGAACAACCTAAATTAACAGTCGGCATAGCGTTTGCCACTTGGTCGCCCCGAATGGTTCGCCACGTGCGGGCCCTCCCTGGAACGCAGGGAGAACGGAGACGCAGCTAAATGCCATTCGGACAGCAGCACTCAAAAAAACCATCCACAAATCAAGCTTTTCCACACCTTCGCTACCGCAGGAGGGCAGTTGTGCGGAACTGACCTGGATGACCCTGAATTAACACTGTGACCAAACTGCCGCTCCGTAATGTTTCTCAATCAGGAGAGAGCTATGATTTCACCAAAGTCCATTAAGCTTACAATCCTCAGCGTAACTATTCTTGCCGCACTAATCTGGGCAGGATCAAGCTCATTCTCCAGACCAGTTCTTGCCACGAAGGAATCACCTACTCCTCCCGCACCCAAGGTGCTAACCGATGAGTATGTTGGAAGTGACACGTGCAAGGACTGTCACGAGGATGCCTTCAAAGCCTTTTCTCATACCGCCCACGCCCAGCTTTCGATCGTGAGCAGTTGGAAAAACAAGGTGACCGGATGCGAGTCCTGTCATGGTCCTGGAAAGGCGCATGTCGAAGGGGGCGGAGACAAAACCAAGATCATTTCTTTCAAGAACAAATCATCAAAGGAAGCTTCAGAGACTTGTCTTTCGTGCCACGCGGGGAAAGAAGAGCGCAATAACTTCCGTCGTGGAGAGCACTGGCGCAATGACATTGGTTGTACGGATTGTCATGCCCCGCACACACTCAAGAGCGGCAGGAACCTGGCGGCTTCGAACACGCTGGTGACGTCAGCGAACGCTGAAAAGCCGGGCTTCTCAACCGTGAGAATGCTGAAGATGGAAGATCCTCAGCTTTGTGTGAGTTGCCACAGCGAAGTCAAACCGCAGTTCACAGCTCCGTTCCATCACAAGGTGCTGGAAGGTGCCATGCGCTGCAGTGATTGCCACAACCCGCATGGCGGTTTCGAGTTGAAGCAAACGAGGCTCGCGACTGGTGCGGACGCGGCTTGCATTAAGTGCCATGTGGACAAGCAAGGGCCGTTCACCTATGAACACGCCCCCGTCAAGACCGAAGGATGCACGGCTTGTCATACGCCGCACGGATCGGCTAATCCGAGATTGCTAGTGTACAGCGCCGTGAACCAACTTTGTCTGACGTGTCACAGTCTGGCCCATGATGTCGGTGCGGGTGAACCGTCTGGCCCGCAGCACAACCAAAATGCGCAATATCGCGACTGCACTGCTTGTCACATAAAGATTCACGGCTCGCGCACTAGTCCCGTGTTCTTCCGCTGACGATTGTGGTACTTGCCCAACCGGTGGGGAAGGGCTCAACGGAATGCGCTTAACGAGAGTTTGTAAGTAAAGGATTGACGCCATGAAAAGTCAAATCAAGAATGTCTTGTCCGCCCTGTTTGGGGTAATGCTGGCTGCACTGCTAATGGCGGGAATGGTGAACGCGCAGTCGTCACTGGCGCCGAAAGAGGTTTCCGTATCTAAGAAAGCGGCAGATAAGAACTCGACTAAGACGCCGGCCGACACGGCACCGACCTCTGCCACAGTGGGAGAGGACGCAGGTGACTTTACCGTTACGTCTACTATTGAATTCGGCTATCGCGGCCAAAGGGTTGACGGTGATGTAAACAAGTTCAAGAGTGACTTGAACTATAAAGCCGGCCCGCGCTTGTTCGACTCAACGCTTCTGATGAAGTCCAAAGATGGAGGGAAGGGAGATTTATTCAATACTCTGCTGGTCACTTCCACAGGCTGGGGAGCTGATCCGTACGGCAATATACGAATCAGCGCCGAGAAGCCGGAGCTGTACCGGTTTGAGGGCACCTATCGCCGGTTCAAGTACTATCGATTTCTCGACAACATCGCGAATCCGACGTGGTTGTTCACTCCCAATCCTACGGTGGCGAATCCAGTTACGGGACTGCATGGGTATGACATTAATACGAAGATGGGAGATTTCGATCTCATAATTCTGCCAAAGAACGAAACCATTCGCTTTAATGTCGGCTACTCACCCGAAAGATATGACGGTCCAGCTTTCACCAACTATCACAACGGTGGTAACGACTTCTGGTTGGCGAATCATTTAAAGTCGCGAGCCAACGATTTTCGAGTGGGGGCGGACGGTAAGTTAGGCCCAATAGACTGGACGTTCCTTCAAGGCTTTCGGCGGTTCCGTGATGATAGCTTCATCGATCAGGGTATTGGCCTGAATCGAAACGCGCTATCAACAGTAGCGCAATTAAGGAGCTTCCTTCGTCAGGAGCCAACGCGCGGGAGCGTTGATTTTACTCGAGCCAGCATTCACACGCTTGTAGCCAAAAAGCTGGACATAACCGGACGGATAATTTACAGCCGAGCGACTGCGAACTCTCTGTACCTGGAAAATTTTACGGGAATTAACTTCAACACTAGAATCACCGGATTTCCGCCGACAGGCACGGGGCTTCCACCGGCGCAGCCGAATACGCTGAATCCAAGCTTTTACAATATCGCCGGTAATGTCAAACGGCCAAATACGGTTGGTGACATTGGAATCACCTTCCTGGCGACGGACAGATTCAGGATTTCTGATACGTTCCGCGTGGAGGATTTCACCATCGACGGCATCGCCACCTTCAGCGACTTCTTCTCTCTTACGCGCGGAGCCAGAACGGACACCATCAGCTTCTCCAACCTGAGCGCAAACAAGACCACGGAGTACCGCAAGTACCGGAACACTATTGAAGGCGATTACGATTTCAGTAAGAACTATTCGGTGCACTTTGGCTACCGATACGGGCATCGACGTGACATTCAGACTCTAACTGGCTATGCGCTTAACTCGAACGCTCCGACTCTTCTGACGCCGGAGTCTGAACTCGAAACCAATACCACCAATGCGTTCTTCGGCGGCTTCAAAGCGCGGCCGACCAAGAATTGGACGCTTTACCTCGACGCCGAGCATGGCAACGCTGACAACCTATTCACGCGTATCGGCAATTACGATTACACCAACATCCGTGCTAAGAGCAGATACTCGCCAAACCGAAAAGTCAATTTTAACGTTGCCGTGATCACACGCAACAATGCGAACCCATCAGAAATCGCCGGCGTTTCGCTCTCGGACTTTGGTGTGACTCTTAAGTCTCGAGTCTTCACGTCATCGGTTGACTGGATGCCCACCTCGAGATTTAGCATCAACACTGGCTACAACTACAACTGGGTTAATAGCGATGCAGTGATTGATTACTTCTATCAAGTGCCTCCCGCTGTTTCCACCTTTCACCACTTCGGTCACTCGCTCTACAAACAGAGACTTAATTTCTTCTTCATCGATACGACGTCGCGGTTAAATAGCAGAGTGACACTCTACACCTCTTACCGCGTCAACCAGGATAATGGACAAGGCGATCGACTCTCCGACCCAACTGGCGGAACCTTCGTCAGCTCCGGTGCTTTCACAACGGTTCTTGGAGGTACGCTGGTTACTGCTTATCCCATGAAATACCAGTCGCCTGAAGCACGCCTGGCCATCCGTCTCAATAGGAGATTGGATTGGAATTTGGGTTATCAGTACTACTCCTACAATGAGAGTAAGTTCCTAAACACGTTTACTTTCAGTCCGAGAGCGCAGAATTATCACGCGCATCTGCCGTATACTTCGTTGCGGCTCTATTTTGGACGTACCGAGTAGTGGGGCGAGAACAGCTGAATGTTGATTAAAACTTAGGCCAGGACACGCAGTTCAACTGCTTGTCCTGGCTTTGTTTCGAGTTCTGTTATCATTATAGTCAGAAGTCAGAAGTCAGAAGTCAGAAGTCAGAAGTCAGAAGTTAGGAGTTAGGTCACGAGTCAGCATTGTGCCGACTCTCGGAAATCAGTGACACAAGGGCCTGGGATTTAGAAGTGAGCATAGCAAAAACACTCTCGAGCTTCTGGCTTCTGACTCCTGATTCCTGACTTCTGGTTTCTAGTGCCATCGTCTGAACCGAACGCTTGAGGAAAAGGTTTCGAAAAGAGCGAGCAGTCCTCCTGTTTGCCGTCGTGCCGGGAGTCTTTCTCTTCTCGGTACTCTCGCGGCTTACCTCGACTGCTACCACAAAAAGAGTTCCAGAACCACAACAAGCTTCACAAAAACACGTCAGCGAAAACAGAGCACGACACCTGAACGTCGACTCGATTATTCAAAATTCACCCACCGCACAAAAGCGCACCAGTTGCCCTGCGAACCTTGTCATAAGTTTCCGGCGGCAAAACTGGAAAGAGGTAATAAAAGGGGAACTGTGCTGGATGCCATGATGAGATTGCTAAGACCCGAACTGATGTCAATCCGGCAACATCGAAGAAATGCATGGCATGTCACAAGAAAGCCGCCGCCTAATAATTTATAAGTTTAGAAAGTGAGGAGGGGAAATGAATATTACGACGAATCAAATGAGGACCGTGATCTTTACGGCAATTGCTCCTATGCTGGTTGGGAGTGCCCTGATTGCGACTATACCGGCTCGAGCAGGACAGGAAGTCACAGCAGCCGATCCGGCGGCGTTCTACAAGGCGAAATGCGTTGCCTGCCATGGTGCGAAAGCGGAAAAGAAATTCGACGCCACCCTTCCGGACGAGCAGTTGTTTGATGCAATCCTTAAAGGCAAGAAAGTCGAAAAGCCGCCAAACATGCCAGGCTACGAATCCAAGGGAGTGACCGCAGATCAGGCAAAGGCCCTTGTGGCTCACATGAAAGAGCTGAAGGCGACGCCGTAAGCTGCTGAACAGACGAGCAAAATTGTTCTACGGCGTGTAACGGGCCCTCATTTGAGACAGCTTTTTCGTTCTACACGAATGGTGTCAATGGGTAATTGCTGCTTATGAAACACCGGGTTTCTATTGGCGTCGCAGTTCTCTGTCTCGCCCTCTTTTCCGCCTCTGGGCTGACAATGCTTCATCGTGTCCAGGCTCAAAGTCCGTCCCCTCCCCCTGCCGGTCAAAGTTCCGCCGGCGCGAAAAAGAGTGAAGGTACTCCCGCGATTGCCCCAGGGACCGTAGCAAAACCTACTCTACAGTGTCAGGGTTGCCATGGCGCCGGCAAGACTCTTCCTTATCTAGGCGGCGCCCTTTTTCATTCACTGCAGCATACTGCCTACGATAAAGGCTTTCACGCGCAAGCTATTGGAAAGAGCGGCAAAGCAGCCACTTGTCTTGATTGCCATGCCAGAAATGGCGATATGACCACAATCCAGCCGGCCAGTGAGCCGCGCTCAACAATCAACCGTGCGAACATCGCTGTTACCTGCGGGCGGTGTCACGGAGACAAGTCTGTGATGCAGGGAAGCGGGATTAGCGATAGGCCATTCTTATCCTACCGCGAAAGCGTTCATGCTCAGGCGATTGCCCGTGGAAACACAAGGGCGGCCGTTTGTAGCGATTGTCATGGCAGCCATGACATCCGACAGGCCTCAGATCCGGAATCCAGTATTTCCAAGACGAACATTCCCAAAACATGTGGACAATGTCATCAGACCGAAGCGCAGCAATTTAACGAGAGCGTTCACGGACAAGCGCTAGCTCGCGGAGTTTCCCGTTCCCCTGCCTGCACGGATTGTCACGGGATTCACAACATCAAGGCGCCCTTTGCTGCGAACACTGCGGTGGCCTCTACTGCGTTGGCGACAGACAGCTGTTCCAAATGTCATGAGGGAGTAACACTCACGCAGGAGTTTGGCGTAGCTGGCGGTCGCGTGAGTAGTTACAGAGACAGTTATCATGGGCTCGCTTCCAGGCTCGGCTCCAAAGTTGTCGCTAATTGCGCAAGCTGCCATGGCGTGCACAATATTCTGCCGTCAGCTGATGCCAAATCAATGATTAACGCTAACAATCTGGCGCAGACATGTGGACAATGCCACGTGGGCGCGAGCGTTAATTTTACAAAAGGAAAAATCCATCTTAGCGAACCAGCGGCGGGGAGTGTCTCCTACCGAGACATGGGCGCCCTGGGGACAAAATGGGTTCGTAGGATTTACCTGCCCTTAATTTTAATGGTGATTGGCGGCATGGTGGTCCACAACGGACTGATCTGGCGAAAGAAGGCACTGGCAAAACGTCGTTTTGAAGGCCGCACTATCACTCGACTGTCGCCAAACCAACGATTGCAGCACTGGTTGTTGTTAACCAGTTTTATCCTGCTCGTAATGAGCGGCTTTGCCTTGCAATATCCAGATTCCTGGCCTGCCTGGCTACTGGGATCGAGTGAGCTATTAAGACGAATCATTCACAGAAGCGCGGCGGTCGTTATGCTGGTGACGGGGGTCTATCATCTTGCATATCTTGCCCTGACAAGAGAAGGCCGGCGTTGGGTCAAAGATATGTTGCCGACGAAGAAAGACATTTCAGATGTTCTACAAAACTTCGGCTACTATCTGGGTCTGAGGGCCACCAGGCCAAAGATTGCGCGCTTTGGTTATGCGGAAAAAGCCGAATACTGGGCGGTTGTTTGGGGCACGATGGTTATGGGACTCACCGGGTTGATGCTCTGGTACAAGATCGGGTGGTTTGGCTTCCTGCCCCGTTGGTGGATCGACATCGCACTCGCCGTGCACTTCTACGAAGCTGTTCTGGCGACCCTCGCCATCGTTGTCTGGCATTTTTACCAGGTAATCTTCGATCCGGATGTGTATCCTGTCAATTGGGCATTTTATGACGGCAACATCTCTGAAGAGTTATACAAAGAAGAACACAGGTTGGCTTACGATCAGATGGTCGCCCAAGAGCAGAGTAACGCAGAACCTGAAAAGGACGATGGTCAAGAACTCGCTCCCGCCAGCACGGACGATTAACTCACCAAACAAACTCTCGGATTTCTGAGTCTCAAATGGTTTGCAGGTTGCTCTGCTGACAAACGAATGCGATGAGCCAAGACGAACAACCAAAAACGAAAGCGCCAGGCCTTTATCGCAACTACATCAGTTTTGTTGGGGCAGCGATTGCCGTCGCCAGTCTGGTGAGCGTCACCTTGTTGTTTCTGATCGAGATTACCGAACCCACGGAGAATCCGTACCTCGGAATTCTCACTTATATACTTCTTCCTGCTGCACTGATTTTAGGCTTAATTGTCATTGTGGTTGGAATGGCACTGGAACGTCACAGACGGCATACATCTGACCCCGACGTAATTGCGCGTTATCCAAACCTTGACTTAAATGATACGCGCGCCCGGCACGCCCTTTTTATCTTTCTGATGCTAACCTTGATCTTCGTTTCAGCAAGCGCGTTTGGCAGTTATCGCGCATTCGAGTACACGGAATCAGTGGCTTTCTGCGGTGAGACTTGTCACACAGTAATGAAACCGGAATTTATGGCCTATCAAGCTTCGGCCCACGCGCGTGTTCGTTGTGTTGATTGTCATGTCGGATCCGGTGCAGGGTGGTACGCGCGTTCGAAGCTGTCGGGCGCTTACCAGGTTTATTCTGTTACTTTTAATAAATATTCACGGCCCATTACAACGCCGGTACACAACCTCCGGCCAGCTCCGGATACTTGCGAACAGTGTCATTGGCCCGAGAAGTTTTTCGGGGCGCAACTGAAAATCTTTAATCATTATGCTTACGATGAAAAGAATAGTCTGCGGCAAACGCGCATGCTTATAAACGTCGGTGGCGGTAGTCCGGGCAACGGAGTAGTTGCGGGCATTCACTGGCACATGAATATTGCGAATGAAATAACTTACATTGCCACAGATGAGCACCGACAGGTGATTCCCTGGGTTCGTTTGAAGGACAGACAAGGGAATGTTACGGAGTATTATGACAAGAAGAGGCCGCTAACCCCCGAGCAGATTGCGGCGGGTACCAGGCGACGAATGGATTGTGTTGATTGTCATAACCGTCCGGCGCACGTCTATTTGCCCCCTGATGTAGCCATGGACCAATCATTTGCCGCTGGCAGGTTGGATCCTTCGTTGCCTTACCTGAAACGGCAGGCAATGGAGGTCTTGACCAAACCTTACAGTTCCACGGAAGAGGCGCTCAGATCGATTGAAGCAGGTATGGACCAGTATTACCGGATTAACTATAAAGACGTCTATGCCAGTAAGAACAGTTCAGTCAAAGAAGCAATTCGTGAGGTACAAAGGATCTTTCAGACGTACATTTTTCCGGAAATGGGGGTTGATTGGCAGACACATCCAAACAATATAGGCCATCTCTTTTTTTCCGGCTGTTTTCGTTGCCATGATGGCGATCACGTGAGCAATTCAGGTAAGGTGGTGCGTAACGACTGCACTATTTGTCACAGCGTATTGTCCGACTCTGCCAGTCCGGCCACTGCAGTAGCAACGGCCGGCTCGTTCAAACATCCTATCGACTTGGGCGCACTCTCTGATCTCAAATGCACCGTCTGCCATAAGGGCGATAACGCTTTTCAACACCCCGTAAATCTCGGAGATATTTCGCCGTTTCAATGCGTTGAGTGCCATCCTCGCAAGTGACGAAAAGGAAAATCCAATGAAGATCCTGTTGGCCGTTGATGGTTCGGAATACAGCGATGCCGCAGTTGAGCAGGTGATTAATCGAACCTGGCCGCAAGCAACCCAAGTTAAGGTGATTTCGGCATTTGAGATGCCAATCTCCCCCACCCCGGAAACCTGGAGCATCCCGGCTGAATATTTTAACGAGTTGGAGCAGGCGGCGCGATCCCGAGCAACTGACGCTATTGCAAGTGCAGTTGACCAGCTGAAAACAGCTCAAGCATTGACAGTTGAAAGTGAAGTGATCGAGGGCTCGCCCAAACAAGTCATTCTCGACGAAGCCGAACGTTGGGGCGCGGATCTAATTGTGGTGGGCTCGCATGGGTATCGTGGCTGGGAACGATTGTTGTTAGGTTCAGTTTCGCAGGCGGTAGTTTCCCACGCGAAATGTTCGGTGGAGGTTGTTCGGAAACCCAGAGCCTAAGTCGACATACGGGTACCCGAATGAATCGGATCAATTTGACGACTCAACCTCAAAAGCGTCCCAGATGTCTGAGCTGAGAGGCTGCCTTCCTGTCCTTAGTTCTCCGGTGCTCTCTGTTGAACTTGTCTGCTAATAGCAGACCCGCCCCAAAACCAATTGCTCCCCGGGTTGCTGCGATAAGTGCTAGAGTCGGCAGCGTAATTTTAGTTTGCCGTGATAGTGTCATTAACCTTCTCCATTTATCGGGTTATCTCCCAGCCATATGCTCATGCCAGCGTCGCCGATTCCAGCACATCTTGGGGAAAGGGTTGAGAGGGAAATGGGGATGAAGGTCAGGACACTAAAATTTTACCCGGAGCGGAAAGGGGTGTCTATTCGTGAAATTGCGTATTAGCTCTTGGGTAATAAACAGACGCTATTAAATCGATAGATATACAGATAGAAAATATTAGAAAGATTAGGCATGGGTTGGAGCAGAATTTAAGGCAAGAAGCCCAAGTTCGGCAATCAGAGCTTGCGGAGGCTGTTTAACTCGGCAACAACAAGCACAGTGGAGGAATCATGTGGAAAGAAAGCCAGCTAAAAGAACAAGACAAGCTCGTAGATGAGGAATTGGACTCACTGACTAACGAAGTCTTCGAACTTAAGTTAAGTCAGCGTGCTGAGATTGGCACGCTTAAGTTAGAGCTAAAAGCAATCCAGTTGTTCCTGAAAGAGGTTTATCCTGGCTTTGAGGAACGTTTCGAATCGTTGAGAGAACGGGTGCGCCTGGAAATAAATCCAGAGTGAGAGAATCGGCTCGCCTGGCATTAAGTTTGCCCTTCTTTGAACCGGAAAGGGTAAACGGGGGCTGACGAGAATAATACTTGTCCTTGGTGTAGTGTAGGAGTACAGCAAAAGACCGCAACCGAACAGTCTTCTTCTCTAATCACATAGAGCTGTTAATGAATGAGGATGAGAGTGGCACTTAGGCTCGGTTGGCGGCGGATGGGTTCGAGAGGTATTTAGCCGCTGAGACAGGTGCGGCTCAGATGCAGTAAGGACAGAGTTGATGATTTTCCGAGACAGAACAGATGCGGGACAACGTCTCGCAGCAGAGCTACAGAAATACGCGAATCGTCCAGACGTGATGGTGTTGGCGCTTCCTCGTGGAGGTGTGCCGGTCGCTTACGAGGTGGCAGAAGAACTTCGTGCCCCATTGGATGTTTTTCTGGTTCGAAAACTGGGCGTGCCTGGCCATGAGGAACTAGCAATGGGCGCCATCGCAATGGGCGGCGTGCGGGTCTTAAATACTGATGTAGTGAACTATCTTAACATCCCCGACGAAGTGATCGATGCAGTCGCGGCCGAAGAGCAAATTGAGCTGTCCAGACGCGAGAAGTTGTACCGCGGCGAACGTCCCGTGCCAAATGTGAGAGGGCAAACCGTGATTCTCGTCGACGATGGATTGGCGACGGGATCAAGCATGCGTGCCGCCGCCGACGCTCTGCGCAAACAGGAGCCAGCCCGAATCATTGTTGCGGTGCCAGTCTCAGCGCCGCAGACATGCGAGGAACTGCAGATGCAAGTCGATGAAATCGTCTGTGTGATGACCCCTGAGCCTTTCTATGGCGTCGGGCTCTGGTACGAAGACTTTTCGCAGACCACGGACGACGAGGTTCGGGAATTGCTCGGTAGGTCTGAATTGAAACATAGACTTTTAGCGGTTGGGTAGCGTGCTTCAACAATAGCAAAATGGCGATCGTGAAGCTTTCTGATTGTCTCGTTGAAATCTCGACGCATCAGACAACCTGGAGAGTGGAGGTTTTATCGGCTCTTAGAGATTTGCCAGGGCGCTTCCATCCGTAGCTCCCAGTGGAGCTGCTTTCAAATGTGTCACGGCACGACCCGGGAAGTCCGGTGTTAGCCGGACTTCCCGACAAGTGGCGTGAGTTAGGAGTTTGGTTATGGCAAAAAGAAAGAAAGAACATGACGGCGTTGAATCAAACAAGCTTGACCCGAAACGAGAAGGCGGAGTGCCCGGTGGCGGACAGGGTCGAAAGGATGAGGTAGGAAAGTCAGGAGTTTATCCGGTTTCCCAGGCAGCCGGAGCAAGTCCTGATGCGATGGTCCACGGCGAAGCATCATGGGGCCAGGGGGAACGAGGGGCCGCTGGTTACGAGGATTCCGGCGGCTCGGAATTGATCTACTTAGGTGAAGAACTTGGCTTGATTGGCGGAGCCACCGAAGGTGAAAGCGGGGCCTACAAGAGAGACGACGAACCAGGGAGGAACGATATCATGAAATGCACGGAAATTATGACGAAAGAGCCGGTCTGTTGTTTACCGGGCGATACGGTGGAGATGGCGGCGCAGTTAATGAAAGATGAAGATGTTGGCTCAATTCCGGTTGTTGCTGACTACGAAACCAATAGGTTATTGGGCATAGTCACCGATCGTGATTTGGCGCTAAAGGTTGTGGCGCCCGGGCGCTATGGTCCGAGCGTCACGGTCGAAGACGTGATGACACGTGACCCGGTGGTCTGCAATGTTGATGCCAATCTGGAGCAAGTAGTGGCAACCATGGAAGAACATCAGGTGAGACGTATTCCGGTAGTCGATAAGCAGAATAGGATTATCGGTATAATTGCGCAGGCAGACATTGCAACCCGTTCAAATAAACCTCAGAAAACTGCGGAAGTGGTTGAAGAAATTTCGAGATCTGCAACTGCTGGTCGATAGAAGTGGAAGGCGGGGTGAAAAGCATGGCTAAAGCATCCGGGCACGGCGCCACGGCGCAGCGACGCGCAGAGTCTACAGAATCCAGGGATAGAGCGATTGCAGAAGAAATATCGCGGGAGAATGCTCCTGATAGTCCTGTCGTCGAACACCTGCAACGGCAAGGCGCGAATGCCTTCATTCTTTATACGAATTACAAACACTATCACTGGCAAACTTTTGGTCCTTTATTCAGGGACCTTCACCTTCTTTTTGACGAGTTTGCGCAAGCCACACTCGAAACTGTGGACCAATTCGCCGAGCGACTCCGGATGATTGGACAGGATCCAGTATCATCGCCGCAGGAGTTTATCGAACGAGGCAGCGTGCGAATCGCGGCTCGCAACAATAGCATGCGCGGGATGATAGAAGAGGCTAGGTCCAATCTGCTGGTGGTGATAAGTGAAATGCGCGCCGGGGCGCGTGCTGCTGATGAAGCAAACGATCCTGGCACAGTCGATCTTTTCTCGCGATTGGTCCAGATCCATGAGAAGCACGAGTGGTGGCTACGTGACATGCTGGAGAAAGGAGATAAATTGACGGTTTGATCTTCCTGCTTGGCTAACCTCCCGATACAATCTCTGCGCCCAGAGCGGCAACAAATGGTCTCAGGAGGTGCTTAAATGATTACGGTAAGTGGGATCTTTAACTCGTTTTCGGGTGGCCAACGAGCAATCGAAGCATTGCGCTCAATTGGTATTGATGAGCGATATATTGGTTTGTTGTCTCCAGGCGCCGAAGAAGAAGAAGTAGAAGGCGCGGTTCCGGTCATGGAACCGCACCACCGTGGTACGGGAGAAAGACTCGGGAGCGCCATGGGAAGAGGCTTGGGCGCCTTTGGAGGAATGATGATTGGCGCTGCGGTAGGTAGTTTTTTTGTTCCTGGAATCGGACCGATTTTCATTGCGGGGGTGCTGGGCGCTGCGCTTGTTGGAACGGGAGGCGCAGCGCTTGGCGCTGCGGCGGGCGAGGCCGTTGATGATCAAATTACCAAACACAATTGGCATGAAGAATTACATGTTTACGAAGACGCGTTGAGGCGAGGATGTACCGTAGTGCTAGCGCTGGCTGGCAATGAGAAAAAGGCTGAGGCTGTACATGAGGCATTGGCAAAGGCCGGAGCATTGAGCTTCGTGGAGGCGCGCGAGAGCTGGTGGAACGGATTACGTGTTACGGAGCAACAGGAATATGCGGCAACGGGAAAGGACTTTGCCAGCGATGAGGCGCTGTTTCGCAAGGGTTTCGAAGCCGCCCAGCATCCCAGCTGGCGTGGTAAATCCTTTGCAGAGGCGGCCCCGGCATTACGTGCCCAGTACGGCGATGATTTTGAGCGGGATGCTTTTCGGCATGGTTATGAACGGGGCCTCGCTCACCATCAGCAGGTAATTGGAGAATATCAAAATAAAACGGATCAGCAGACGTCGGATTAAACTACCCAACAACCGATTCTCCTAAACGGCGTATCCGCCGCGCCCGAAGAAGTGACTGGCTACTAAGATCCGTTGGCAGTTCGTGAACCACTCTTGCTGAGCGCAGGCAGTTGAAGGCTGTTCCTGAACCACAGGAGATCAAACACAGTTCATCAGGGGTACCGAAATGGATCCGGAAAAGACTAGAGAAATTGAATTGTGAGATCAACGTCGAATTTACATCCGCTGATCGTGGCCATCGGTGGCTTTAGCTCAGAAGTTGGTAAGACTACCTTGCTCTGTGATCTGCTGCCAGTTTTTCAGGGCTGGGAAGCAATCAAAGTGACGCGTGGGCATTATCGCTCTTGCGGTAAAGATCCACAGTCGTGCTGCGTAAGTGGTCTCTTGAGCGATAAGCCCCTAATACGTTCCGGATATGTCCAAACGTTCAGCGCCGGAAAGGATACCGGCCGGTTCTGGGAAGCTGGTGCGGCCAATGTTCATTGGCTGATAGCTACCGACAGCCAGATCGAAGAGGGAATTAAGCAGGCACTGGACAAAGTAACTGGTCCGGGAGTGTTTGTTGAAGGCAATAGTTTCACAGAATTCGTCGCGATAGACTTTATGATTATGGTAGCACCGGCTGCAGGCGGAAAAATCAAAGCCTCGGCGCGTAAGGCGCTAACAAAATCGTCCTCTTTCTTCCTATCCAATTTAGCAAAAGGCGCTTTGCCGACGGACCCGCGTCTCGAAACGGACGACGATTGCAAGGCGACAAAATTATCTTTTGCTGCCTGGTGTGAGAAGGGACTTCTGAGAGAAAAAGGAAGAGATTTACCAATATACGTTCAGCAAGATCTGCCACGGTTAGTCTCGGAAATTCGCAGACGCTGCATGGCTGCCCCGCGTTGAATTAATTGACGAACTCATAAGGGAGGTCGGCTACTAATGGACCCACTTGACCTGCAGCTGGAGGAGTGTAAGAGACTTCATGGCCACATGTGTGCGGGTCAATTGTTGGGTGTGCGGATGGCCCTGCTCGGATGCCGACTTATTGAAATAGCCGATCCAAAGGGTGCTGATCGGAAGAGGTTGGTCGTCTGGGTTGAGATAGATCGTTGCATGGCCGATGCTGTTAGTGCTGTCACGGGTGTGCGTCTGGGAAGGCGCAGCTTGAAATATTTCGACTACGGAAAAGTGGCTGCCAGTTTTCTTAACACGGATACGAACAAGGCAGTTCGTATTGTCGCCCTGGAAGAGTCGCGCGCTCTAGCTGATACTCGTTATCCAGAAATTGAAAACAAGAATGAACGTCAGTTTAGAACCTATCGGGAGGCCAGTGACGATGAGTTATTCAAGATCGATCAGGTACGGGTTGAATACGGAGCAGACGATGCTCCCGGTCGGCCACGTTCTCGAGTTTTGTGCTCCCGTTGCGGTGAAGGTATTAACGACGGTCGAGAAATAAGACGTGGTGACGACCAGTTGTTTTGTCGACCTTGCGCTGAAGGGGGCTATTACGGAACGCTGACGTAGAACAGGACGGCTATTCCAGAACGTTGATCTATTGAAGTTCAAAGTTCAAAGGTCAAAGCCTTGCACGTCTCAGCCGTAATGCATTGCTGATCACCGAAACCGAACTAAAGCTCATGGCGGCGGCGGCTATCATTGGACTGAGCAGAAAACCAAAAAACGGATACAGCAAACCGGCAGCAATTGGCACACCCAGAAAGTTGTAGACAAAAGCAAAAAAGAGATTCTGCTTAATGTTCACCATCGTCGCCTGACTCAAACGACGAGCCCGAACCATGCCGTTCAAGTCTCCCTTCACTAACGTAACGTCGGCACTCTCCATGGCGATGTCAGTTCCGTTTCCCATGGCAATGCCGACCTCAGCCTGCGCTAATGCAGGCGCATCGTTTATGCCGTCCCCGGCCATCGCGACAACTTGTCCACTCTTTTGAAAACGCTTCACGGCTTCCACCTTTTGATCCTCCCAGTTTTGAAGAGTCCTACTAATAAGCGCGGCACTTGCGGATTTCTGCGCAGCCACCTTGGCTATATTGCCCAATAAACCGAGGATTCAAGCGCTCTTTTGCTCGATCACTGCTGGCACAACCATTGCTAAGTCCTTGTCTGCGTTGGAGCCTCTGAGAAGAGTTCGCATAGGTGGGATTTGCAGATTTATCGATCGAGGATATCAACAGACTTGGACTTTGAGACCTAAATGATTGCTACCTCATCCGATTTATTGAGGAAATACGATGTGGCTGGGCCGCGATATACCAGCTACCCGACGATCCTTCACTGGGACAGTACGCCGACGGTTGAGCAATGGCTGGAGAGTGTCTCGATCAGCTTGGATCAGTCGGAGGCGGCCGGTACCGGCGCTGCTATATACATTCACATTCCGTTCTGCCGTTCCCTCTGCACCTACTGCGGCTGTAACAAGCGAATAACTCGCAAGCCCGGTATTGGCCGGCTGTACGTCAAGACAGTACTAGAAGAATGGGCACTTTATCTGGATGGATTGCATCGTTCTTCCCCGTTACCGTTAACGGAGCTCCATCTCGGTGGAGGCACACCAACGTTTCTATCCGCGGATGAGTTGGCCGAACTTATCAGCGGAATTCTCGCGGGAGTGCGAAAAACGCCGGGTGCTGAGTTCTCGGTGGAATCGGATCCGCGAGTAACCCAATCGGATCAGTTGGAGAGACTCTTTGGCTCTGGATTTAACCGCCTTAGCCTCGGTATTCAGGATTTTGACCTGACGGTACAGCAAGCCATAAATCGAGTTCAATCTGAAGAACAGGTGCGAAGCGTTACCGAAACCGCGCGCCAGATCGGCTTTAGCAGTATCAACTACGACCTGGTTTACGGATTGCCATTTCAGAAGCTGGCAAGCATTAAACAGACACTCGAAGCGGTCATGCGGTTGCGGCCTGACCGCCTTGCCTTTTATGCATATGCCCACGTGCCATGGGCAAAGAGCGCGCAGCGTCACTTTACCGAGCGTGATTTACCATCAGGTGACGAGAAACGCGCTCTCTATGAACTGGGACGTGAAATGCTGGAAAAAGCAGGTTATCACGAGATCGGTATGGACCATTTCGCGTTGAAAACTGACTCACTGTGGCAAGCTTACAGTCAAGGTACCTTACACCGAAATTTCATGGGCTACACCTCGAGATTTGTTTCTCCACTGATTGGTCTTGGCGTTTCCTCGATTAGCGACTCTGGCACCGCCTTTGTGCAGAACGAAAAGGAGCTGGAAGAATATTCCCAACGTGTAAGCAAGGGCTTGCTTCCCATATTTCGCGGACACCGCCTGGACCATGAAGATTTGATACTGCGCCGCCACATTTTGAATCTCATGACTCGTTTTCAAACTGATTGGGAATCCTCCGATATGTATGTTCCTTTTCTGCAAAATATTGGACAGAGATTAAGTGAAATGAAGGGCGATGCTCTCGTGCACGTGAGCGGTCATCATTGTGCGGTGACGGATGAGGGCAGGGCCTTTCTGCGCAACGTCTGCATGGCGTTTGATGCGCGGTTCGGCCGCGATGATTCTAAGAAACAGCTGTTCAGTAGAACGATTTAGAAGCGAGGTAGCTTATCGAAAATTCTCTTTAGTGGCGACATATCGCCCGCGCATGGTGCCTGAATTGAGTTTTTCTCTGCGCCGCCTTTGCGATCTCTGCGTCTCGGCGGTGAATATGCCTAGAGAAGAGATAACCGCCGAGACGCAAAGAACGCAGAGGAAGCGCGGAGGGTTGAAACTAGGTGTCTACCCTACCGCGAATTAGAAAAGAAATGAAAACAGGCGTTGTATTATTGAACTTTGGCGGGCCCTGGACCACTGCGGATGTCAAGCCATTCCTCTACCGACTATTTGTAAACCCGCAGGTGCTCGTCGGCGTACCAACACCGCTTCGTCAGTTGCTGGCCTTTGTGATTAGCCAGATTAAGGGACCTTCCTCGATTAAGAGTTACCAGTCGATCGGGGGCGGTTCACCGCAACTCAAATGGACTGCAATTCAGGCTGCCGGATTGCGAGCTTTGTTGGTTAAAGATTCGGTCCAGGTGGAGATTGGTATGCGCAGTGCGGAACCTTCGATCCAGGCCGCTCTGGAAGAGCTGCAGTGTTGGGGCGCAGACGAGTTGGTGCTGCTTCCGCTCTTCCCGCAGTTTTCCAGCACGACCACCGGTACTTGTTTTGCAGAGGTGGATCGGATGCTTCGCAAAATGTGCTGGCGCCCTAAAATTCGAAAGGTTGCGAACTGGCCTGATCAGCCGGAATTTACAGCTTTGCTACGCAGCATGCTTGCGCCTGTTCTAGCGCGCGCCGATGCCGAGTGCAATGGATTCCCCGATACCGTTCATGTGATTTTTTCCGCCCATTCACTGCCAATGAAAATTGTCAATATGGGTGATCCATATCCGAACGATGTTAAACGAACAGTGTCAGCAGTGGCCCGCGATCTAAAACATCCCTGGTCCCTGGCGTTCCAATCGCGCAACGGCAAGCTCCCATGGCTGCAGCCGTATCTTGAAAACGAATTAAGACGTCTGGGAATGGGAGGGGTTAAACGGGTCGTGGTGCTGCCCATTAGTTTTGTCAGCGACCATATCGAAACGCTTTTTGAACTGGATCAGCTTTACGCGGAGCTCGCCAGATCGCACGGCATTACCCATTATTATCGCGCGCCCTGTTTTAACGATAACCCTGAATTTCCTCGGGTGTTGCATTCAATTCTCGCGGAGGCGGCATGATCGGCAACCTGGACACCAGCAGAAAGGAAGCAACAGTTGTGGGAGCGGGCATCGCCGGACTGCTTGCTGCCTATCGACTGGATCGGAAAGGTTACCGTGTCACAGTTCTGGAGCAGAAGCAGCGAGCAGGCGGTTTGCTGCGGACCGAGCGCACAAAATACGGCATCGCGGAGGCGGCGGCTAATTCTCTCCTCGCATCGCCGCCGGTCCTGCAACTCTGTGATGAGCTCGGCGTTGAACTTGCGGAGGTTCGCAAGGACTCAAGGGCTCGTTACATCTTGCGAAAAGGGAAATTGAGGAGATTTCCTCTTTCTCCTCGAGAAACAGCGGTCATGCTAGGTCGTGCGGCGTTCATGCGCGCTTCAAATCACGCCGACATATTAACTCTTGAATCGTGGGGACAGCGGCATCTGGGCGCGGCGGCCGTCGATTATCTGCTCACACCGTTGGTCCGTGGTATCTATGGTCTCTCTCCCGGCGAAGTGGGGGTCATGGCTGCGTTCCCCAATTTAGTGGTTGAGCCGGGGAAGACTCTTTTGGGCTCACTCGTGCGGGGCAGACTCCAACGTGGATCATCAAAGCAGGGACGGCCGCACATGGTTGCGCCGGAACATGGGATGGGTGACCTGGTCGAGCGACTGGAGCGCCACCTGGTAGAGCGCCTTGAAGACCGATTTGTAAAGGGAACACAGGTCCAGGATCTTCCGGAGAGCCCGAATATTTTGCTTGCCACGCCTGCAGATCAGGCTGCCAGGTTGCTGAAAGCTGATTCTCCAAATCTTGCTGAACTGCTTGAACAGGTCCAATACACACCCCTGGTGTCGGCAACGGGCTTTGTCGAACGGACTTCATTAACCAAACATCTGCGTGGTGTTGGCGTGCTCATTCCGGCGCGCGAAGGGCGCAGCACTCTGGGAGTTCTCTTTAGTTCCAGTTCATTTCCGGGAAGGGTGACTGACGAGTCCCGTTGGGTCTCCTTTACAGTCATGATGGGAGGGTCCAATGGTGAAGACTGGGTACACGCTAGTGACGAACAGATTCAAAGGGCCATCACCACGGAGTTATCCGACATCCTGGGCCTGGACGGTAAACCAGTGGCCCTGGTAATCAACCGCTGGAGGCGAGCAATTCCCCGATATTCGGTGAACCTGCCAAAGGTCTGGCAGGCAGCTCGCGAAACCTGGTGTGCTACCCCGGGAAGAATTCTCTTCGGCAACTACACCGGACAGGTCAGCTTGCGCGGAATGATCGAGAGCGCAGCCCGACTGGGTGAGACAGTCCAGTGAGAAAATGACGCCAGTGTAAGTCAGGACCACGGATTCCTGCTGAATCTCATAAGCGCTGTCCTGACCTGCTCGACTTCTACTTTCTGGAGTTGAATGTAGGAAACCAGCGGGGGTAAACCACCCTTCCTCACTTGCCCTGAGGTTACTTGGCTGGTCCACCCAAGGTTGCAACTTAGATATCAGACGTCTCTTGACTGCTCCTTACGTAGTTCTTACTTTCACGGGCTTATTAGTACGTGCAGATTCGTAAATCGCAGTAATGATCTGAAGATCACGACGACCGAGCTCTCCGGGTACGGGAGTGTCGTGCTTGCTCAAAATGCAATCGGCAAAATCGTCCATCTGAACCGCCTGCTGATTTGTCGGGGGATAATTAAGCGGTCCACGGCTGGTTTCACACTCGATGCCACTATACGAAAACGCAGACCGCTTAAAATCAACCCAGCCCTTTTCTCCTTCAACCCGAAATTGATTGCCGGATTGATTGAAACTCGAGCGGGCCTCACAGCTGGCCCCATTGGGAAAGTTCATGGTCCAACGAATTGTTTCTTCCACTTCGTTGAACAGTTCCGGCTTTTTCTTTGGCTCCTCCTGTGCGATCACGGAGCTGGGATTACCGCCGTTTGCCATACAGGCGCCGTGGATTAGGTAGATACCCAGATCCATTAGTGGGCCACCGCCACCTAATTTCTTATCGACACGGAACTCGCGCTGGCCAAGAACAAAGGAAAACACCCCGTTCATTTTCATGAAAGGGCCCATCTGTTGCTCGTTCGCAAGCCGCATCATCTCCTTGTGGTAGGGATCGTAATGCAGCCGATAACCAACACCAAGTTTTACTTTTGCAGTCCGGCACGCTGCAATCATCCGGTCGCAATCAGCAATGGAAGTAGCCATCGGCTTTTCAGATATGACGTGTTTTCCTGCCCGCGCGGCCCGGATTACGAAGTCTGGATGTAGCGCTGGGGGCGTCACCACATACACGATATCGATCTCTCGATTGTCAGCAATTCGGTCGAAATTTTCGTAATTGTAAATATTTTTCCGGTTGAGCTCGTAAGTGGCCGCCCATTTTTCACCCTTCTCCGGATGGCCGGTAACTACTCCGGCCAGATGACAGCGCTTCGTCTGCAGCAAAGCAGGCGCCAATTGGTTCGTGGCATACCTCCCCAACCCTAACAGCGCAATACCAAGCTTTCGTTCCTGACCTCTTCCTCTCACCGATCTGACAATCGGAAGGTTGAGTCCGCTGGCCAACGCGGCTGTGGTAAACGAAAGGCGCCGCAGGAAATCACGCCTTGACGGCGAGATGGTTTTCTTTTTCATGGCAAATATCTCCCTAAGTGGCCGGCGAGCTTGGGCCTTTGGCCTTTGAGCTTTGTACTTTGAATCTTGGGTTTAGCCGAGACTCTTACTGCGCACACCGTTCAAAGCAGAGTTCAGAGTTCAAGTTCAAACTACAAAGCTCAAAGACCAAAGCTCAAAGTCCAAAGGCCAAAGACCAAAGTTTAAAGTTCAAAGCTCAAAGTTCAAAGCACAAAGTTCAAAGCACAAAGCTCAAAGACCAAAGACCCAAGACCAAAGGCCGCCGAACGCGAAAATCCCGCCCCGCGAATGAAATCATTGACGTCAGCCTGGTCGGACGCTACCATATTTGTTGGCGTCACCAATCCTCAAATTCAAGGTGACCACTCGCTGACGAGGCCTTCCCGAGCCAAGGTCCTGCCGCTCGCCAGCCAACCTAAGACGCAAAGCCCCACAAACAGGAGACTTAAGATGAGTGCTCAACCCGAAACCTGGCGTGTAAGTACGCCCGAAGGGGTCTTTGAGACCGACCTCGCCACGCTCAAACAGTGGATCGCCGAAGGTTGTGTTCTGCCAACCGACAAAGTCAGTAAGGGAAGCTTCAACTGGATCGATGCAGGTCGCGCCCCCATGCTGCGAGCCGCGTTCACAGGCGAACCGGCCACCGCGCCTATCTTGGAAATTTCGACGCCCGGTGTAGAGATTGAACCCTCCAACGCCCTAACCCCCACCGTCGTGCCCCAGGTTGATGCTGGGAAGTTCGCCGTTGATGCCAAATTAGCGGCCACTTCTTTAAAACCCCCGTTCGCAGCGAATGTTTGCCACAATCATGGTGAAAGAGCTGCCGAATACCTTTGCAGTGAATGTGCGGCAACTCTCTGCGCCGAGTGTCCAAAATTCGTTAGCAAAGTTCCCCTTTGTCCCTCGTGTGGTGCTCTTTGCCGGACTTATCACGAAGAGCGCGGGAAGGCAATGCGGCAACAGTTTCAAGGGTCTGGATTCGGGTGGGAAGATTTTGCGCGTTCCGTTCAATATCCGTTTCAACACAAGGTGGCTCTGTTATGTGGAGCGGCAGTTTACGCTTTGCTCATGCTTGCGGGCTGGCGTGGATCGCTCCTGGCGTATGTGATCATGTTCGGTTGCATTTCTCAGGTCATCAGCCAGGTCGCCTGGGGGCGTTTGAACCGTAGTTTTATGCCAGACTTCAGCGCCTTCTCGATGTGGGATGATTTTGGAGTGCCAATCGGACTGGGCATCGGCATAACCATAGTAACCTGGGGACCAACTATTGTGCTGGTCCTGATGCTGATATTTGGCGGGCTCAATGGTTCGAGCAGGGCAAGTCGGATGGTAGCTCCAGGGCAGCCCGCCGAATCGTCGCAGTTGAGTTCGGAGGAACTCTCAGTACTCACTGATCCGGAAGCCGATCCGAAGAAGCTTGAGGAAGCGAATAAGAAACTACAGCAACTGCGTCCGGGTTACGAAATAAGTAGGCAGGCCGAGCGATCGAAAAATGAACAAAGTGATCCCACGCCTGGATTACGTCTACTGCTCTCGTACTTTCACGCTCCGATTGCGTCTGTATTGCTCCTGATCCTTTCCGTCGGTTGGGCCATTGTCTACTATCCGATGGCGCTTGCTGTCGGAGGTTATACCCAGAGTTTTGGGTCTGTGATCAATCCACTCGTGGGTCTGGATACAATGCGGCGAATGGGGATCACCTACGTTAAAGTCTTCGGCATGGTACTTTCACTGCAGCTGGTTGGCTTAATCATCGGCATTATTGTCGCCGCGATAACCGCCCCACTTGCCCTGCCGTTCTTTGGTAATTTGCCGGCTCGCTTCATTGATGGCGTGTTCGCCTTCTATTTCAATTTGGTGATCGCCTGCATCCTGGGACTCGGTCTGTACAAGTGCGCAGATCGTTTGGGCATCACTGTTGACTAGGAGATTGAGATCGGTGTTCAAGACAGGTACTGGGTGAGGTGAGATGAGAACTCGTGGTTAGAGTCTGGGGCTTGTAATTTATTACCAGACGACCTCTTATCTGACAATAGCAAGATTGGTGACGGGGTGGATTTCCCATGCCGTTGCGCGCCAGTTATGAGGGCCGTGTGGCGCAGTATTCTCAGCCTCCTCCACATGATTTGAATCATAGAAGAGCCAACCTTCAAACCGGCACCAATGACCCGGCAATTCTCGTCTTAGAGTTTCTTCAGACCAATCCCGAGCTTGACCTTTGGCCCAAGCTTCAAGGCGTGGAGTTATTTCCAATACCACCTGCTCGCGAGGAGGAGCATTTGGTTTAAGTGCCAGGTTAATGTGAGTATCGCGATTCCATGGTAAATAACAATTTGTTAGTTCGACGCCACCTTTACCAACAGCGACCACGTAGCCCTCGACTCTCGCAGCGCGAGAAGTGGACCAGCGCGATTGATCTCCGCCGGGCTGTAATATGCCAGACAGCGTCACGGCGGAATCGAAATCCGCCGGTTGTGGCACCGAAGTGCGATTCTTCAGACGATGGAATTCACGGATGTCTGCACGCAAGGCCAAGCCCTGCTCGGGACACCTTCGGGTCACTACAGCGAGAACGATAGTTACGAAAATTACGGCAAGCAAACAACGCAAGCCGACTCCGTTAGCAAACTTCATTTAGGGGCTGCTTTGGGCAACCATACATGGCATAAACACTCCAGGTCGCCAACACGTCGATGGTTAATCAGTACTTCGACGCAACCAGCAGATTCCGCTTCCTCGTGAAGGCGCAGCAGGCCTTCTTCACTACAGTATGGACTGGGTTCGGCGGAAAATTGCGTGATAGGCGACCAGGAATATTACAGAGCCGACGATTGCAACCAGAAGACTATAGAGATTTAGGCCGTTAACTCCTGCTGCCCCAAACAAGTTGAAGAAAAAACCTCCGACAATCGCACCAACTATTCCCAGGAGAACGTCGCGGATCAAACCTTCACCTCGGCTATTAACAATCTTGCTGCCAATAAAACCGGCCAGGAGACCGAGAATAAGCCAAGAAAAGAATCCCATCACCGAATTTTCCTGCCTGCTTGATATGAGCATACTCAAAGTACTGCTATTGATTATCATGTACACTTTACCCCCTTTGAAGCACTCGAATGCTTGAGTCATCCTCCATCTAGAATACAAGCGCCATACCGAAGGCGGCATGGCTATATTCTGCCGGTCTTAGACAGGCCGCAGGCCTCATCAAAAGTAGGATCGGTTAGCTTCCGTCACGCCGCTCGCTTCCCAGGGCAGCGCCCTGCGTACTATTCCTGGCCGGATAGCGTTTTGTCGTGTACGTCTTCTAGTCGCAGTAATTGGAACGCGGGAAAGGAACAGGTTTTAAAACTCAAGCTCGTGACCACGCGTATCTGGTTGTCGAGTTACGAGCTCAAATAGTGAAAATCAGGATTTCAGCATCTCTCGCGCATGACGGCGGGCACTGTCCGTGATCTCAGCACCCGTGAGCATTCGCGCTAACTCTTCAACGCGCCCGCGGCGGTCCAGTTTCTCTACAGTAACTTGAGTGCGATCACCCACCACTGCCTTTTGGACCAGCAGATGACAATTTGCAAAACGTGCGATCTGCGGCTGGTGAGTGACGCAAAATACCTGATTAGTTTCAGAGAGTTTTTTGAGCTTTGCGCCGACTGCCTCGCTGACACGACCACCAATTCCCGCGTCAATTTCGTCGAAAACGATAGTGCGTGGAAACTCAGATGCGTTTGCCACAGTCTTGAGTACCAGCATCAAACGGGATGCCTCACCGCCGGAGGCAACTCTCGCGAGTGGCTTTACTGCTTCACCGACATTAGCAGAAAAATAGAACTCCACTTTATCGATTCCACGTGCCGTGAAGCTGGAAGAATCGACAACCGCTGATTGAGCGAGGGCGGACTCTTTTTGAGAGCTGACCTGGACCTGAAATTTTGCAGTCTCCATCGCTACTTCGGCAAGATTACGTTCGACCACCTGCTCAAACTTTTCTGCCGCAAGCAGGCGTTCCCGGTGCAGCTTTGTTGCCAATTCCAGATAGGCAGTACTCGCTGAGGCAAGCTGGGCATCCAGCTCTTTTTCATTCTCGTGGGCATGCTCAAACTGGCCCAGGCGGTCTTCCGCTTTTGCCAAATGCTCGAGGACAGTTTGAATTGAGCCGCCGTACTTGCGCTTTAAGCGAGAGATTTCCGCCAGGCGGTCCTCGATTAGCGCGAGACGTTCAGGCGAAAACTCCAGTTTTTCAGAATAATCACGCAGGGAAAAAGCCACATCTTCCAGGCTGGCGCGGGCAGATTCGAGTCCTTCCAGATACGTGAGGAACTTCGATTCATACTTTGCGAGTTCGGTAATTTGCTTACTCGCTCGAAGCAGGCGCGTCAATGCGGCGTCATTGTCATCATAAATCAGACGAAAACTCTGAGTACTAAGCGTCGTAAGCTTTTCGACATTTTGCAACCGCTGGCGCTCTTCTTCGAGCAATGCATCCTCACCAGGCGCCAGCTTCGCCTGGCGGAGCTCGTCTATTTGAAATTTCAGATCATCAGATAGCTGAAACTTCTCCTCTTCATTGCGACGCAGCTGCTCACTCTTGTGTTTGAGAATGCTCCATGTTTGGTGCGAATCGGCAACCTGTTCACGCAACGAGCCCAAACCGGCAAATGCGTCGAGGAGGTCCAGGTGCGTATCAGCGTTGAAAAGCGTCTGCTGATCACCCTGTCCGTGAATATCCACCAGGAAAGGTCGCACATCGCGCAAGAGGTTCTGAGTGGCCAATTGATTATTGATGAATACTCTGGTCCTGCCGCCCAGTGATAGTTCTCGGCGAACGATAATTTCATGGAAATCCTGTACTCCATCTTTCGCTTTCAGGTTCAGACTTCCGGTTACGGTTCGAGCTCTCTCCGAACTACCAACTTCGATCCCAGCAGCAGAGATTATAGATTCCACTTCACGATCTCGCTTGACGGAAAAAAGCCCTTCTATAAAGGCGCGCTCGGCCCCGGACTTGAGCAGGTCGGAGGAGAAACGACCGCCGAGCAGTACGCCCAGTGCATCCACAATGATTGATTTTCCCGAGCCAGTCTCTCCCGTGAGCAGGTTAAGCCCGAGATCAAATTCCACCTGCAGGCTATCGATCAATGCGATATTTGAGATGTTTAATAAGGCGAGCATCGTTCAGATATTGAAACCAGCCAAACACCAGGAACCAGGGGCGCTGCTTATTGTACAGCAGAAATGGAAGAGCAGGAGGCAGGAGCAGGCGCAGGAGGCAGGACAGAAGGGGCGATCAAATGCGGCGCCGAGACTCATATTGATTACACCGTCTACTTGCGGGCCGGAAGCATACTCGGATTCCCGAAATCACCCCAGCCGAAAGAACCGAAGCCGGCTTGACTAAAGGACCTTCACCGCAACCAGCTCGGCTTGTGGCGGCGACACTCTGGACAGCCGGTTGACGTCCGATATTGACGGCAAAATCCGGATTGTTCGAATCGCCAGTAATCACACCGATACTTTTCAGACGGTTTGTCAGGGGCCAATGACCCAAATCAATTCTGCCAACCGCCACCCAAGGCCTTATAGAGCTGGACCAGAGATAACATCTCGTCACGTTTTGTTTGCGCTAAATCAACCTCGGCCGCAAACAGATCGCGATCGGCGTCGAGAGCATTTAGGAGAGTGTCTACTCCTCCTCGGTAGCGAAGATATGCAAGCCGTGATCTATCCTGCAACGTCTTAACTAACAGTTCCTGCTGCGTCCGCACCTCCTTGATCTTGCGATATTGAATTAACGCGTCGGAAACGTCTCGAAACGCTGTTTGCACCGCTTGTTGATATTGGACCAGAGCCAGGTCCTGCTGTGCGCGAGCAAATTTTACGTTTGACTTTAGCCGGCCAGCCGTGAATAGCGGTTGCGTAACTTGAGGCACAAAAGACCAGGTGCGAGTTGGCCCGGAGAACAGGTCCGAGAGTTGATTGCTTTGAAAACCGAAAAACGCAGTCAGACTTATTTGAGGAAAATATGCGGCCTTCGCTGCATAAACCAAGGCATGCTGCGCCACCAGGTTCTGTTCTGCGGCCCTGATGTCAGGCCGCCGTTCTAACAAAGCCGAGGGCAGGCCCGCAGGTATTGCTGGTAGCTGTTCCTGCTCACTCAACTTGCGACCGCGCGCCACCGGAGCCGGATTGTTGCCGAGAAGCAGATTTATGCGGTTCTCAGTTTGTTCGATCAATCGTTCAATGTCCGGAATTGTTTGCGCGGCCTGATAAACTAACTGCTCGCCTTGCCGTACGTCCAGGAGAGTGGAAACACCCCCCTGTTGACGTATTTTGATCAACCGCAGCCACTCTTCTCTAGTAGCGAGAGTTCGCTTGGCGATATCAAGTTCTAAATCAAGTTCGAGCAGGTTGAAGTAACCGGTGGCGACATCACTCACAACTGTAGTCATGACGGCCTTGCGATCTTCTTCGGATGCTCTTACCTCCGCGCGTGCAGCTTCAGTCTGCCGGCGCAAGCGGCCCCAGATATCCAATTCAAACGTCAGAAGATTTAAGAGTACTTCACCGAACGTGCGCCTCCGACCTGATTGACCGGGAATTGTGGTCTGACCATTTTGCGATGTACGCGTGGTAGGAAGAGCGGCGCTGGCCTCGAGCTGGGGGAATTGGTTTGCTCGCGCCAATCCGAGGTTCGCGCGTTCAGCATTGATCCGCGCTACAGCGGCGCGCAAATCATAGTTCTGCGCAAAGGCGGTTCGGACTAATTCCTGCAGCTTCTCGTCTTTGAAGATCTCAAACCATTTAAGATCTCCAATCGAGTTCAAGTCAGGCGGACTTTCGGCGCCGCGGAAAACGTCCGGTGTCCTGGTATTGGGGCGCGAGTATTTCTTCTGTCCAGTGACATTGGCGCCGAGTAAATTCAACAGAAGCAAAAGAGCTAGCCAACGTTTCGTCATGCGTCTTCAGATCTGGACCAACGGTTACTTTAATCCCCTGCCTGCGGTTCCAATTCGCGACCAGCAATTTCACCCTTTTCAGTAGTTGGTGGCGACGTGCCGCGGCGGAAGAAAGAGATCCGATCCAGAACGCGTTCCTGAAACGTCTCCAGATACAGGTAGATTACTGGGGTAACGTACAGAGTGATGAACTGCGAGACCACGAGGCCGCCTACCACCACCAACCCCAGCGGTCGGCGGGAAGATCCGTCGGCCCCGATGCCAAGTGCTATTGGCATTGCGCCGAATACAGCGGCGAGTGTTGTCATCATGATAGGTCGAAAGCGGTCCATACTGGCATCATGAATAGATACGTCGGGGGCCTGCCCTGCATCTACCCTTTGCCGGGCAAAGTCAACGATCATGATACCGTTCTTCTTTACGAGACCCATCAGCATAAACATGCCGACAAAGGCATACAGTGAGGCATTGGCGCCAAAAACAAAGAGCGTCAGCAGCCCGCCTACCAGTGCCGTGGGCAATGTAGACAAAACGGTAAGTGGATGTAAATAACTTTCATAGAGGATGGCCAGGATCACGTACATAACAAACACGGCGAGCGCCATCAGGAGCGTCAAATTCCTCACCGTATCACTGAACGTCAGTGCCTCACCTTGCAAGCCAGAACGCACCGTGGGCGGCACAATTTGGGCGGCGGTCTTATTAATATGATCAGCAGCCTCGCCAATCGGCACCCCCGGTTTCAGGTTGAAAAATATCGTGACGCTGGTGAACTGGTTAAGGTGGTTCACAGCCTGTGGGCCCAGCGAAGATTTCCACGTGACCAGCGCATTGAGAGGAACCAATTTCTCGCCATCATCGGATTTAATGTACAAAAGTGAGAGATCCTCAGGCCTGGAACGCGCGGAATCCTCGGCTTCCAGAATTACCTGATATTGATCCTGAGGCCTTTTGATCAGATAGATGTAGTTTTGTGAGTAGGCGTTTCGTAGCAGTCCCAGGATCCGAGCCTCAGAGACGCCATAGGTCTTCGCCTGATCGCGACGCAGTTCGATATCGAGGTTCGGTGTGTTATTGAAGTAGTCTGAAGAGACAGTCAAAAACCCTGGATACTCACTAAGTTTTTGCATCAGTCTTGTGCCCACATCATAGACCTGACTCGCATTTACCCCGGACACCGCAAAAGCATACTGGCCCTGTTGCTGTTGTACCGCGCCAGTACTGATCTGTAGCACGGGGAAGGGACGTAGAAAGGCAAAAACTCCTGGTATGGAGTTTATTCTGCCAATCATTTCGCCGGTGGCCTGTTCGATCGGGCCACGCTGACTCGCGGGCCTGAGAAATGTAAACGTGAGTCCCTGATTGGATGCCCCAAAACCGCTGCTGCCAGTCATGGTGAAGTCCATTATCACATTCGGATCTTCGTGCAGAGCCTGGTCCACACGGTCTTGCAGAGAATGCATCTGTTCCGGTGAGGAACCCTCGCGACCAAAGAACACACCGAAGACGACGCTACTATCGCCTACGGGAAGAAATTCTTTCGGCACAATCGTGAACAGTCCGATAGTGCCCGCGAGACAGACAAACCAGATTACTGCCGAGATCCAGCGGTGCCGAAGAAACCACCAGAGTGATTTACCGTAAACGCCCAGTACCCGTCTCTCCACTCCGCCTATCACGCGTTCCACCCACGTTTTCTTGGTACCCTCACCGCGCTCCTTAAGCATTCGCGCACACATGAGTGGTGTAAGAGTGAGAGAAACCAAACCAGAGGCGAAGATCGCGACTACGATGGTGATCGCAAACTCTCGGAAGATCCGCCCTACTAGCCCAGGCATGAACACTAGCGGAATGAATACGGCCGCCAGCGAAATGGTCATCGAAAGAATTGTGAAGCTAATCTCTTTCGCACTGTTGAGCGTTGCTTCGAGTACTGGCTCTCCGCGTTCCATGCGGCGGACCGTGTTCTCGAGGAACACAATGGCATCGTCAATGAGAAAGCCAATCGCCAGGGTCAAAGCCATCAGGGATAGATTGTCCAGACTATACCCAAGGACCGCCATGACAATAAAAGTGAGCAGCAAAGAGAGCGGAAGTGCTACCGCCGGAATCAGCGTGTCAGTTGCTCGGCCAAGGAAAAGAAAGATGACAATCACTACCAGGACAAAAGCGATCAGCAGAGTCAGTTCGACATCATCAACCGAATTCACAATATTTTGGGAACGATCGTAGATCGGTGTTACCCGCACTGACCCGGGAAGTTCTGCACTGGCTATCGGCAATAGCTCCTTAATGCTCCTCGCCACTTCAACTGCGTTCGCGCCCGCCTGCCGATTCACCGCGACTACTACCGTTGCCGATGGCACGGGATAACCCCGTACCCAAAAACGCATATCCAGCCGCTCGTCCTGCACCGAGTCAACGACTTTGGCTATATCGTGCAGATATACTGGTTGTCCGTTTTTGCTGCTTACAATGAGGTCGCTGTAGGATTGGGCATTCTCGAGCTGCCCCTTCGGCTGTAGGACTGCGGTGCCGGCGGGGCTGTCGAGTTGGCCTGCGCCGGTGTAACTGGTGCCGTTTCGCACCGCAGTAACCAGATCGTCAACCGAAATGCCCCGCGCCCACATGGCTGAAGGATCGATCTTGATTCGAATGGCTGATTTTGTGCCGAATACGTTTACACTGCTCACACCCGGCAGAATGCTGATCCGCTGCCCCAACTGTGTGCTGGCATAGTCGTAGATCTGCCCACGAGTCACCGAGTCACTGGTGAGCGCAATGTACATAAGTGGTTGGTCATTTGGGTTAGTTTTCGAAAATGACGGAGGTGCGGGCAGGTCGACTGGCAGGCTTCCCGTAGCCCGGGATATAGCAGTTTGAACATCTGTGGCCGCCGCGTCGACGTTCTTATCCAGGTTGAACTGGAGGGTCATGCTCGTATGGCCTTGAGTGCTCTTGGAAGTGATCAATTCCAAACCATTAATCTGCATGAACTGACGCTCGAGAGGCGTGGCAATATTGTTCGCCACCGTATCAGGGCTGGCACCTGGATAGTCCGCCTGCACCTGAATCACCGGATAATCCACAACTGGCAAATCATTTACCGGCAAACGTACGTAACTGAGCACTCCAAACAAGATCACTGACAGCGTTAGCACCGCTGTCATGACCGGGCGCCGGATGAATGGCTCAGACAAGTTCATGATTTAACTCCTGGATTTGTTGGAGCCGAGTTAGCCTCTGTACTGGCCTTCTCAATTCGGACTTTGCCTCCGGGCGTCACCCCAAGTTGACCATTAACCACTACGCGCTCACCTACGTTGAGACCCTCCTGGATGACAACTGAGTCACCCTGTCGCTGTCCGAGTTTTACCGGTCGAAGTTCCGCAGTTGTGTCATCCTTAATCACATAGACGAAAGGACCCTTCGCGGAAGTTTGCGGTGCGGCGGCGGGTACCAGCACTGCGGATTGAGTACTCAACACCAGGCGTACTTTGACAAACTGGCCCGGCCATAAATGACGATCCGTGTTAGAAACCGTAGCTCGCAACGTGACCGTGCCTGTCTGATCTTGTACCGTGTTATCAAGAAATGTGAGAGCGCCTGCTCGCATTTCTTCCTGCTGATCCGGTAGTCGTACCTCCACTTTCAGTGTCCGTTGAGCCATATTCTGACGTACTGCGGAAAGATCATTTTGAGCGACCGTAAAATCTGCATAGATCGGATCCAAACGCTCAATAACTAATAAGGGTGTCGTGTTGGTGGGACTGACCACGTTTCCCAAATCAACCAGCCGATGCCCTGCGCGGCCATCGATAGGTGCACGAATGTAACAATAGCTGAGCTGGACTCTGGCACTCTGAATGTTAGCGCGGTCCACTTCCATTCCCTGTTCTGCGCTTTTTACTGCGGCGCGGTCTGCGTTAACAGTAGCCTCCAGACTTTCAGCATTGGTCTTCTGCTCATCGGTCTGCTCTTTCGTAACGGCATCCTGCCGGGCCAACTCTGCGTAGCGGCGAGCCTGGACGGCTGCGTTTTTTGCCCCGACGATGTCCTTAGCAAGGTTTGCCTCGGCCTGGTTTTTGAGAGCTGTATCCTTGGCGAGATTAGCCTGCGCTTGTTGCAGGCTGGCTTCGAAAGGTCGCGGATCGATCGTAAAAAGCAGATTCCCCTTTCTCACATTCGCGCCGTCTACAAAGTGTATTTTGGTAATGGCCCCGGAGACTTGCGGCAAGACGGAAACCACTTCCCGGGCAACGCACTTGCCCACTTCATCAAGGTAAACAGGTACTTCCTGACTAACAGCGGCCGCCACAGTTACGGCCGCCGGTGGTCGCTGAACCTGGGGAGGCGATTGTTTTTGGCAACTGGAAACCGAGATGGATCCACAGATCAAGCAAAATACGATTATTGGGGGGAGGGCTCTTTTGTTCATGAATGTCATTCACTCTATTCCTGACGGTTATCAACTCGCCGATGATCGTCAGCGACAACTCTGCCGTTCTGCCGAATGCAATTAGCGGCTTCACTTACTTCTAAAGTATCGGGGGACGCTCGGGTATGGTAGCCCGTCGCATTTGGATTTGACTAGCGCTCACGACAATTCGCGGGGAAATCGCTGTCGTGAGGCGGTGGTTTTAGGCCGAAGGCGTAAGAGTAGTAATCGCGTCGGTTCATCTCTGGGGTTGTGACACCGTCTCGGTACAAGGAGGACGGCAGAGCCACTCGAGCGCTCATCGCTTATTTCATGCGGCCGCTCAGCCTTGCCACCACATGGGCTAAGTCTGTCGGTTCAACGGGCTTGGAGAGATGAATTTGAAATCCCGCCTCGATCGCTCGTCGCCGATCTTCCACTCTGGCGTGCGCGGTGAGTGCAACGGCTTGAATATGTCTATCGTGTTTTCTCACTTCCTTGATCAAGGAATAACCATCAACGTCAGGCATCCCAATATCGGATATCAGGATGTCGGCCCGCCATTCCTCTAAAATTTTCAGCGCTTCGGCGGCGGAACCCGCGGACTTTACCTGGACATCACAATTCAAAAGCATCGCAGTAATGAAGCCCCGCGAATCTGCTTCATCGTCAACAACCAAGACATGCAGCCCGCTTAATTGCATGTCGATACTGCGAATTTCTGCGGGTTTACGTGCGGGTTTAAATTCCGAGAGTTTGCTATTGCTCACTAGCAACGGAAGATTAACCCTAAAAGTTGCGCCCTTCCCGTCTCCGTCACTCTCGGCCTTTACTGAGCCACCATGTAGCTCGACAAGATGTCGAACAATGGCGAGCCCCAGCCCGAGGCCTCGCTGTCTTCTGGTCATGGTTCCGTCAGCCTGGCGAAAACGATCGAACACCTGAGGCAGGAATTCAGGACTAATCCCCTGACCCGTATCTTTGACAACCACCTGAATGTGCGAATCCATGCTCTGGAGTTGGACCGTAACTCTTCCCTGGGCAGGAGTAAATTTCACGGCGTTCGAAAGAAGATTCCAGATTATCTGCTGCAGCTTTGCCGGGTCGCCAGAAATTGGTCCGGCATCTGGCTCAAAGATTGTAAGGAGTTCAATGTTTTTAGATTCCGCAGCCGGGCGAATGGAGTCAACAGCGGCTTCAACTACCTGGGAAAGTGCGACTAAACGTGAGTCGAGTCGGAGTTTCCCGGAAACGATTGCCGATACGTCGAGGATATCCTCAATCAGTTGTGCCTGGATTTTCGCATTTCGCTCGACGATCTCCAGTGCCCGATGCGAATGTTCCTGGTCCAGTCTGCCGGAACGCAACATGCTGGACCATCCGATGATGGCGTTTAGCGGTGTTCGCAATTCATGAGACAAGGTGGCAAGAAACTCGTCCTTGGTTCGATTAGCGTTTTCCGCTTCCGCACGAGCCAGATGTTCACGTTTTAACAGTTGTTCGCGCTCTTCCTCGGCCCTTTGTCGCTCCGTAATATCTCTTAAAATGACGGTGTAAAGCTTTTGTCCCTTCACTTCCATTTGTGATATCGAAGCTTCGATGGGGAACTCCTGCCCTCCCGCACGCGTACCAAACAGCTTTCCCAAGGCACCCATAGACCGCTTTGTCACGCCCGTTTCACCAAACGAGCGTATGTGTTGCTGATGTGCTGTCCGGAAACGCTCCGGTATAAAACGAGCAATCTGTTGTCCCAATGCTTCACTCGCCGAATAGCCGAACATTTTCTCCGCAGCCGCATTGAAGATGATAACCCGCTGATCACTGTCAACACTGATAACAGCATCCATGGCCGAGCTGATCATCGTGGTCAGTTGCGACTGACTCTCACGCAATCTTTCCTCTGCCTCTTTGCGTTCGGTAACGTCAAATGTGATTCCTACCAGTGAGAGTGGTTTTCCCTGAGGATCGTAGACTCCTCGACCACAGCGGTGGAACCAGCGCACCTGTCGGTCTGCTCGGCTGACTCTGAATTCCACATCGATATCTCGCTTTTCCCGAATGGCACTCTCCTGATCTTTCAACACACCCGGCAGATCATCGGGATGAATGCTGCGAAACCACTCTGCAGAGGAAGCTGGTGTTTCCTCAGGATCCCATCCGAGTAATTCGCAGTGTTCGTCGGACCATTCGCAGGTATTGGCCACCAGATCCCATTGCCAGGCGCCGCCACGAACAACCTTATGGGCCAACTTTAATGCTTCCTGTTTTTTGACAAGAGACTCCTCTGTCTCCTTTCGTTTCATGAACTGCCCGATCTGACTGCCGATACCCGCAAACATTGCAAGCAGTTCATTGTCAGGTTCACGAATCTCTCTACTGAAGAATTCCATCACTCCGAGGAATTCGTTACCAGACAAAATCGGGAACGCGAAAGCACTACGGAGTCCTTCCTTCCGGGCGATCGGACCACGGGGAAAGTTATCGTCATTAGTTACATCGGGAATCCAAACAGGACGTGAATTCTGCCACACACGTCCGGGTAACCCGACGCCAGAAACGAAAGAGCGTTGATAAGTATCGGCAACGAAGTCGCTAACGTTTACAGACGCAGCGTGCCAGACCTTTAAACAGCGCAAAATATTGGCCTCACGATCCAGCGTCCAGGCGTCGCCAACGACCCAACCCAGTGTTTCGCCGATGGTTTGAAGAATTCGTGGAGTGGCATCGCTGTTCGCCGGAGAGGCCGCAAGGATTTGCGTGATTGCCAGATTGCCAGCCAATCGATTCTTGCTTTCGCGGAGTACGTCTTCGGAAAGGCGGCGCTCTTCCACTACGCAGACCAAAAACATAAACATGATGGCGTTAGAGCCAACAAAAACCTGCAGTTGAAGCAGTGATTCGTTGATTGCTCTACCGGCGAAGGGTCCAAGATTATGGGCCGTTCCCCAGACGGCAATTATAGAAAACAGTATGGTGCCAAGAGTTACGCCTCTGCGACCCAGCCGGAATGCGGCCCAGATAAAAAAGGGAACCACCAATCTTACCAGCGGATAGAACTGAACTGGCCCAGGAAAGGGGACACCAAAAGTCATGATTGCCGCAAACGCGAGCAGCGACAACAGAAGAGTTGCCTCCAGATAGCGTCTCCTGGGCAACCATTCAGGCGAACTTGTGGCCCAGGTCAGCAAGAGTGGCGTAATCAGCATCCCTCCAGTCGAATCCCCAAGCGACCAGGTCAACCAAAGATAACCAAAAGTGTCCCAGGGGGCCGTGTGGCCAAGACAGAGGCTGAGGGTGCCGACCGTTGCGCTTATCATTGAACCCAGCAACAGCGCCAAAACGAATTTCGTGACGTCCCGGGCTCTGTCGAAGGACTTATTAAAACCGAGAGAACGCAGGATCAGTGCGGCTGATAAGGCCTCAAGCGTGTTCCCCAAAGCGATTCCGGTTGCCGTCGCGACTCCCACGTGAGGAAGCAGATTTGCAAAGAATGCCCCTAAAAGAATAGCGGGCCAGATCCGAACACCCAGCAACAGGACCGACGCTATTGCGATTCCCGTGGGTGCCCAGATAGGTGAGACGCTTGCGTTGACAAAGGCGAAGGCGAGTCCCAGCTCTGCTGCCGCAAAATAAAGAAGGACCACGAAAGTCAGCAACAATAAATAGCGTAGACTCCGGAGATCCCCCAGGTACTTTTCCGGCCGTAGGAAAGCTGGTCGCGTGGGGAGAAATGAAGGCAGCAGGTTAGGGCTTTGTTCGCGAGAGCTCATGACTTTCGCCAGGTCGGGAAACACTCAGCGGCTTGGTCTATTAGAAACAGTGGGTGCCCAGACGAGAGCCGCTTGCCAGAATGCTTCAGAAAGACCGGCTGAATTTATCATAAAAGAGTTGGTTGAAGAGTACTGAACTATATTACCTGCTGTAGTTTGCCGAAATTCAGCAGACATGTGAAAGAGGAAATCTAGGGATTAATGATGCATTTCAGGGCCGCACGCTTCAGGCTGTTACATTTCACGCCGTTGGCATTACAGAGGGATTAGACCTTGGACCCTTTCTTTCGAGACCTAGCCCGGATTATTCACGAAGGGTTGTGTTGAGAGCAAGGGCGAGGGGTTTGAGCGAGGGAGATGAGAAGAGGGGCGAGTTTGAGAGGGAAGGGGGACAGATTGTGACGAGGGCGCGCTTTTTTGACCGGTTGGCGGCGACTGGGGAGGAGAGTTTGCCCTGTAGAGCTAGGGCAGACCACAGATTGTTCGCTGGTGGTGAGGTTTAGGCAGGCGCGGCGCCGAGGCGACGAGCGAT
>WNGF01000316.1_pt1 | contig 146630 bp, 148 predicted proteins | sample 5400641 | NCBI WGS metagenome assembly WNGF01 (sample SAMN13153371, study PRJNA577476) | soil metagenome | isolation source: 80 cm soil or saprolite under grassland replicate 2 | place: USA:California | collected 2016-06-15 | reverse complement strand
GGCGGCACTTCGCCGCGCCCCCGCGCCAGGTACAGCTCGTGGATCGATGCGGGCCGCACGCCGGCCTTCTGCCCCATCTCCCAAATCATCCAGCGCGCGTGCGCCTTCTCGTCCTCGGTCCCGAACACAGCCCGACGCACCAAGGCGTCAATGTCGGCGCTTTCCTTGAGCATGAGCGAACCGCCTCCTCGCGGCGGAATTTATGCCCCGTCTACGTCGATAACCAGCCCGTCGTACGCAGGCGCGATCCCGCGAGGCAGCTGCGCGGCGAGCGCCGCATGCGTGAATTCGTGCGTGAGATGCGTGAAGAACGTGCGCCGCGCGCCCACACGCTGTGCCGCCTCCACCGCTTCCGGAATCGACAAGTGCAGGGGATGGGGACGGGATAGCAACGCATTCAGTACCAGAACGTCGAGACCTCTCAGAGCCTCCATCACACTATCCGGAATCACCTTTACATCGGTGAGGTATGCCACTCCACCGACACGGTATCCAAAGACCTCCTGCTCGCCATGCGGCAGTGGCAGCGCGAGCACCGGGACGCCGGCGACCGCCGTGCTGACGCCGGGCTCGAGCACATGCGCCGCGAGCTCCGGCTTGCTCGTCATGGCGTGGACGACGATCGAGGGATCGAAGATGTACGGGAACCTGGCGACCAGCTCGGTCATCGTGGCACGCGAGCCGTACGCCGGCAACATTCCGCCGTGACGCACGGAGAGCGCGCGCAGGTCGTCGATGCCGTGCACATGGTCGGCATGGGCGTGCGTGAACAGGATCGCATCGACGTGGTCGATCGCCGCGGCGACGAGCTGCAGCCGCAGCTCGGGCGGCGTGTCGATCAGGAGGCGTTTGCCGTGTGTCTCGATGAGTGCGCCGCTGCGCGTGCGCCGGTCGCGCGGGTCAGCGGATGTACAGGTGGGACAGCGACAGCCGATCTGCGGCACCCCGAACGACGTGCCGGTGCCGAGCAAGGTCAGTCGCACGTCACACGACCTCGACCTTGATGAGGTTCGTGCTGCCCGACACGTCCCAGGGGACACCGGCGGTCATGACGATGCAGTCGCCAGACTTCGCGTATTGGCGCTTGAGAATCAGATCGCGCACCACGGTCAGCATCGCGTCGTAGCCCGGGACGCGGTCCACGAGGACGGGAATGACGCCCCACACCAGGGCAAGCTGGCGGTAGGTGGCGGACTCGGTCGTGACCGCCAGAATCGGCACGGGCGGGCGCAGCGCGGCGACTTTCCGGGCGGTGAAGCCGCCCTTGGTGAGGGTCACGATCAGCGGCGTCTTGAGCATGCGCGCCACCGCGAACGTGCCCCACGCAATCGCGTCTTCGGTGTGCACGCTTTCGCTCTCCCTGCGCCGCTCTTCCCGATGGCGCAGCGGATGGCGCTCCATTTCGCGGATGATCCGGTCCATCGCGCGCACGGCCTCCACGGGATACTGCCCCACCGCCGTTTCCGCCGACAACATCACGGCGTCGGTGCCGTCGAGGATCGCATTGGCGACGTCCGAGGCCTCGGCGCGGGTCGGCCGGGGCGCATGCACCATCGACTCGAGCATCTGGGTCGCCGTGATCACCGGTTTGCCCTGATGGTTCGCTTCGCTGATCAGCCGCTTCTGGACCAGCGGCACCTGCTCGAACGGCAGCTCGACACCGAGATCGCCGCGCGCGACCATCACGGCGTCCGAGACGGCCACGATCTTGTCGAGATTGTCGAGCGCGGTCGCCTTCTCGATCTTGGCGACCAGCTTGGTCGTGCCGGGGACGAGCTTGCGCAGCTCTTCGATGTCCTCCGGACGTCGTACAAACGACAGCGCGAGGTAGTCCACGCCGATCTTCACCGCATCCTGAACGTCCTCGCGATCCTTCTCGGTGAGCGCCGGCGCGGACACCTGCACGCCCGGGAGGTTCATCCCCTTGTGGGCCGTCAGCATGCCCCCATCGATCACGCGGCCGCGCACGCGCGGGGGCTCCACGGCCGTCACTTCGACCGATAGCAACCCGTCGTTCAGCAGAATGCGTGACCCCATCCGCGCGTCGTTGGCGAGACGGTCGTATGTCGTCGGCAGCTCATCCTCCCGCGCCTCGTCCTCGGGAGCAAAGACCAGCTCCTGTCCCGGTCGCAGCTCGCGGGGCGCGGGGAGATCACCCACCCGGATGCGGGGACCCTGGAGATCGAGCAGCACGGCGATGGGCATCCCCGCCTTCTCGGCGACCTTTCGAGCTGCTGCGATCCACCCGGCACGCGTCTCCGCTGTGCCGTGGGACGCGTTGATGCGCACGACATTGGCACCGGCCTGGAGGAGGGCCCTGATCGCGGACTCAGTGCCGGTGGCCGGTCCGAGGGTGGCGACGATCTTCGTGCGCCGGATCTGGGGGACATCTTTCGAGCGGTTATCCACAAATGCACGCAGGGTTGGAGATGTGGAAAAGTGGCCAGACTGGAACAGTGAATCTCAGCCGTTCGGGAAGCGACAGTACCTTCAGCGCAATCGACTTGAATCGCTTGAATTCACTACGTCTAAGGACAGCTGTTGAAGTGATACGTGAAGCGACAGCGGGCCGATGGCCGGCCGCCAACGGCTGTATAAAGATTCGCACATTTGTATACGCGCTCAGCGGACAACCTCGAGCGACTTTTGTTCGAGCCGCGCCTTGAGCTCCTGGAGCACGTGGATGGCCCGCGCCATGGCGGACGCCGGCATCCCCTCGATCGTCCGCGCCGCCAGGCGCCGCTCCAGCTGGCCGACTCGCAACAGCACCTCCAGCCCATGGCGTGTGAGGGTCACGCGTACGCCGCGGTCGTCGTCGGGATCGGTCGTGGTCTCGACGAGGCCCTTCGCTTCGAGGCGCTGAATGAAGGTCGTGGCCGCGGCGCGCGAGACGCCGAGCTCGCGGGCGACGTCGCTGGGCCGGGCGCCGTCCGGGCCACCCAGATCCACGGCGGACATGGCGGCGTGCGCCCGCTGTGACAGGCCGAAGCTCTTGTAGGCGCGATTGCCGGCCCGCTCGATCGCCTGGTAGGCCGACGCGACCGCGTCCGTGAGCTGCAGGGCTAGCTCGGAGCGATCGGGCATGTAGTTAACATGTTGATAGTTAACATACTAAATACATTTCAGTATCGCAAGAGCGGGGTTTTCAGCAGGTTTCCGACCAGTCGACCGTCGATTCTTTCGTGCAGCGGAGGCATTTCAGCGTAGCCGGTTTGCCGCTGAGATCCTGCCGCTCCTGGCAATGGGGACAGACGGCGTACGTCGTCGTGACCTCCTCCCCTTCCCTGCTGCCGAGGGTGGGGCGGAGCAGGCCGGTGCGCGTCACGATGCTCCACTGGTCCGGGGGCGTGTCGCGGACGGCCACATCGATGCGGCTGATCCGCACCGGTTTCTTGCGCACCTCGAGCACCACTTTCCCGTCGGTGGTTTCTTCGACGATCGGATACCAGGCGCCGCGCCGCAGCACGTCGGCGACGTTATCGAGGCACCGGGCCCATCCGCGTGGTCGAGGGGGAGCCATAAACGCGCTCAATGTAGCACACCCTGCTACATTGCGTTATGCGCACGATCGGCACGATCACGCGGCTGCAAATCCAGCGCGGCTCACTCAAGCAGGGCGAGAAGCCGACGCGGGTCTACGATCCGACTCCCCTCCTCTCCGTCCCGGCGTTAAACGTCACTCCGGAGGGCGCGCTGGGTGCCAGCCCCGACGGAGCAGACGCGTGGATCGTCGACGTGCACCATCGCGCCCATCCCTACACCAAGAACGAGGACGGGCTGCACGGCCTTTCGCTCGGGTTTACCGCGCACTACGACGCGATGCGGCAGCATTTCGGCGGCAAGCTGGAGGTGGGATGCGCGGGGGAGAACATCATCGCGACGAGCGACCGCCGATTCGGCTATGACGACCTGGCGGGCGGCGTCGCGATCCTGGCGCCCGACGGCAGCGAGCGAGTCCGGCTAAAGGTGCTGCAGGTGGCGCACCCGTGCCGCCCATTTACGGGATGGGCACTGGGCAAGACTGTCGAACCGGAGGAATTGAAACGACACCTCCAATTCCTCGACAATGGGATGCGCGGCTTCTACTGCGTTGGTGAAGGGACAGGGACGGTGTCGTTGGGGGATGCGGTCGCACTGCTTTAGGACAAGCAACAGCTAGGCCTCAGACGCAGCAGCGGGCCACAGTCATAAACGGTCAACGGGACAACCCTCGTGAGGATTGTCCCGTTGACTCTTTCCGGTTTACCGCGGTGCGTCTGTTGCCTAGTCTTTGCAGGTCCGCGTTTTGGTTTTTAGCTCAGCTCGTCCCATGCCATGGCGGCCGTTTTATGACAGCGATCGCATGCCATTTCATTGGTCTTGGCTTCAATGCCCTGCCGATGACGACAAGCTGGGCACACCGCGTACGTCAGCGGGAAGATGCGGCCGAGCCGTTCGATCACGCGCGGCTCGCAACGCACGATGGTCCACCGCTCCGGTGGATGGTAGCGAATCTCCAGGAAGCGACGGTCCACCGGCACGTTGTGCCGGTTCACGTCGAGGACGACGATGTTGCTCGAGGAGATGCGGACCACAGGGTACCACGCGCCGCGCCGCAGCGTGTGCGCGCCGGCAGGACCGACGCGCGCCCAACCCTTCACCTGCAGCCGCGTGGGCGTGACCATCCGGTTGGTGCTTTCCATGGCCATTAGACTACCCTGCCGGCGCAAACCCCGTCGTGACTCGTGTCACAGGGCTCGGGGTCGCCTCGGGCTTCAGCCGCACTCTGAAAACCCGCAGACGTGACATTTCGCACATCCCTCGATGAACGCCAATTGCGACCCGCAGTCGGGACATGCTCCAATGAAGTCCTGGTCCGGTCCTCGGCTCGCGCGCAGCGCGGCATCCCCACGCGAGCCGTGTACGACCTCGCTCGTGACTCCTTCAGGCGCACCACTAATGCCCAGTTCCTGCTGAACTCCCTGCTTGTCCTGCATCCATTTCTCAATTGCAATGCCGATGGCATCAGGAACGGAGAGCACCTTATGCGGCCCGAGGCCCACCGCTCGATCCGAAGAGATGCCGCGCAACTGACGGTAGATCTGCATCAACGGAACACCCGACCGCAGGGCTAGTGAGATCAATCGGCCAATCGCTTCCACATCGGCCATCAGAGCGCCGCCCGCCTTTCCGAGGGTCATGAGAACCTCGAAAGGTTGTCCCTTCTCATCTTCGCCGATTGTTACATATAGCGTGCCAAGCGGTGATTCGACGCGACGAGTTGAGCCTTTGAGCAGATCGGGCCGCGAGCGTTTCGCGCGCCGCTGCAGATTCTCCGCCTCAACTTCGTGTAACTGAGCTTTCACTCGGTCGAGTGCAGCCTGTAGCTCCGCGTTCTGACCTTGAAGCTTTCTTCGCGGTCGAGCCGGTCGACAGCACCTGGTTCTCGCGCGCGCCGTCGCGGTACACCGTCACGCCCTTGCAGCCGAGCTCGTAGGCGTAGCGGTAGATCTGCTCGACGTACTCCTCGGTCGCGTCGTTGGCAAAGTTGCAGGTCTTGGAAATCGCCGAGTCGGTGAAGTCCTGGAATGCCGCCTGCATCTGGATGTGCCATTCGGGCTTCACGTCGTGCGCCGTCACGAAGACGCGCTGCCACGTCTCCGGCACCGCATCGAAGTGGATGTGACCGGCCGCGGCGATCTGCTTCACCAACTCGTCGGCGTACCACCCCTCGCGCTTGGCGATGGCGATGAAGTCCTCGTTCACGTCGGGCATGAGCACGCCCGCCTGATTGCGCATGAACGCGACGGCGAACAGCGGCTCGATCCCCGACGAGCACCCCGCGATAATCGAGATCGTGCCGGTGGGGGCGACGGTGGTGAGGTTGCAGTTGCGGAGGCGCCGCATCGGGCGGATCCGCTCGCCGCGCGCGTTCCGGGCACACTTCTCGTCCGGACCCCAGATCGACCGCTCCCACTCGGCGAACACACCGCGCTGCTCCGCCAGCTTCTCCGACGCGACTTTCGACTCCTCGTCGATGAACTGCATCAGCTTGCGGCCGAGCGCGACACCGGCGTCGGAGTCGTACGGCATGCCGAGGCGCACCAGCAGGTCGGCCCAACCCATGATCCCCAGGCCGATGCGGCGGATGCGCTTGGCGAGGTCGTCGATCTCCGGGAGCGGGTACTTGTTGGCGTCGATGACGTTGTCGAGGAAGTGCGTGCAGAGGTGGACCGCCGTGCGCAGCCCGTCCCAGTCCACGTCGCCATTCTTCACAAAGAGCCCGACGTTGATCGAGCCGAGGTTGCAGACGTCGTAGGACAGCAACGGCTGCTCGCCGCAGGGATTCGTCGCCTCGTAGCTGCCGAGCTGCGGCACCGGGTTGTACTGGTTGGCGCGATCGATGTAGAACACACCGGGCTCGCCCGTCTTCCAGGCGCCGTGCACGATCTGCTTGAACACGTCGCGGGCGTCGAGCTGCCCCACGACCTTCCCGGTGCGCGGGTGGATCAGGTCGTACGACTTCCCCGCCTCGAGCGCCCGCATGAAGGCGTCGGTGACCGCCACGGAGATGTTGAAATTCGTCACCTGCGTGAGGTCGTCCTTGCAGTGGATGAAATCCAGGATATCGGGGTGATCCACACGCAGGATGCCCATGTTGGCGCCGCGCCGGGTCCCCCCCTGCTTGACGACGTCAGTCGAGGCGTCATACAGCTTCATGAAGGAAACGGGACCGGATGCAACACCCATCGTCGAACGGACGACGTCGTTCTTGGGGCGCAATCTGGAGAACGAGAATCCGGTCCCGCCGCCCGACTGGTGCACCAGCGCCATCGCCCGGAGCGTGTCGTAGATGCCCGAGCGGCCGTTGGAGAGGGCGTCCTCCACCGGGAGCACGAAGCACGCCGACAGCTGCCCCAGGGGGCGGCCGGCGTTCATCAGCGTGGGCGAGTTCGGCATCCACACCCGCGTCGCCATCAGCTCGAAAAATGTCTCCGCGAGGCTTTCCACAGCCCGGTCCGACGCGCCATACGCCCGATCCGGTGCCGCGATGGTCCGTGCCACCCGCCAGAACAGGTCCTCCGGCTGCTCCACCGGCTTGCCCTGGTCGTCCTTCACCAGATACCGACGTTCGAGTACGGTGAGCGCGTTGGCGTTCAGATCGAGCCTAGGGCGGGAATCGGATACGGTCATGCGAATCTCACGGCGAATCGAGTTGAATTTAGGAAGTTAACGGAACGTGGAGGCCCAAGGTAGACGTGCGAGTAGACCCGGGCAAGACTGCAGACCCGCGTTGACGCGTCTCATACTCCGAGTATCAACATCACAAACTTGTCCTCTGGACGGGGAACGCCCCGCTGCGATGCCGCTCGGCCTCTCCGACGTAATGCTCCCAGGTTCCGCGGATGCGCGCGCGGAGACCGTCATCGACGTGACGCACGACCCGTGCGGGGACGCCAATGACGAGTGACCCGGGCGGTACCTGCGTGCCCTCGGGCACGACCGCGCCCGCCGCAACCACGCTCCCCGTCCCGATGCGCACGTCGTTGAGCAGGATGCTCCCCATCCCGATGAGGCAGTCGTCCTCCACGATGCAGGCGTGTAGGATGACCCGATGCCCCACGCCGACGCGCGCGCCGATGAGGGCCGGCTTCCCCTCGTCGACGTGCACGATCGTGGCGTCCTGGATGTTGGTCGCTTCCCCAATCACGATCGGTGCCATGTCGCCGCGCAGGACCGCCTGATACCACACGCTCGAGCGTGGGGCCAGTGTCACGTCACCGAGCACCACCGCCCCCGGCGCAATGAACGCGGTCGGATCGATCCTAGGCTTTGGGATTACTGGCGCACCGGCTGGAACGGCCACTGTACCCACGCGTCGGTCGGCTCGCCGTTCTTCTGGGCCGGATTCCAGCGCAGGCGCTTTGCCATCTCGAGCGCGTCGTTGTTGAACGTCTCCACGTTGGATGTGGCGTAGACACGCGCTTCCAACGTCTCTCCATCGCGGGAGACGTGGACGAGCAGAATCACGGCCCGCGGAAAGATGGTGGCATCCGCCGGTATGGGGATCAGCGTCGCCGACAGCGGCGCGGGCCTGCGGTCGAAGCAGATGTTGTCCTGATTGTAGGCGGGCCCAAAGCGGTCACAGGGTCCGCTGTCATCGTCGCTGCTCTGCATGTCCAACCTGACGCTGAACGTCTCACCGGCCGTGATGATGACCTGCCGTTCATAAGTCTGGTATCCGGCGGCGCGGACCGTCAGGCGATGGACCCCGGGGGTCAGATCGAGCTGGGTGCCGCGCGCCGGTTGCCCCTCGACGCTGATGCGCGCACCCGGCGGGACGTTTTGCAACACCAGCCGGCCGGGCGTGCCGGGGGAGATCGGTGGAGGCGGTGCGGTGGCGGTCCCACCGCTGTCGGCCCCCCCCCCCTTGGTGGCGTCACCCGCAACCGTTGCCGAGTCGTGCGCGCGCGCGGTCGTATCGCGCGCGGCCGTCGAGTCGCTGCCGCCTCCGCCGGGGGTCTTGGCGAAGATCAGCCCCTTCTTGTACGCGTAGAATCCGCCGCCGCCGAATACCGTTCCCACGATGAGCAGCCACAACAGCAGTCCGGAGACGACCGAGTGGCGTTCGGGCGCGGCGCCGGGAGGGCGCCCTCCGGTCGCGCGGGGTAGCGGCGTGGTCGGCGCCGAGGGCAGCCGGGCGCTGGACAGCGACGGCATCGCCATCGTGGCGTCGGTCGTGAACGACACCGAGCGGCCGCTCTCGAGCACGCTGACCACCTCATCCGCGTTCTGGAAGCGCTGCGCCGGCGTCTTGGCCATCATCTTCTTGACGACCTCGAAGAGCTGGCGTTTTTCGGGATTCTCGAGCGGCGGGGTGGGGATCTCCTCCATGATGTGCTTGTAGCCGATGGAGAACGAATCCTCGCCGTCGTACGGCACGCTGCCGGTCAGGCATTGGTACGCCACCACGCCGAGCGAGTAGATGTCGCTGCGGCCGTCGAGCGGCTGCGCCTTGGCCTGCTCTGGGCTCATGTAATGCGGCGTGCCGATCGACATCCCCGTCCCGGTCAGCTTGCCGCCGGACGCCGCCTTGGCGATGCCGAAGTCGGTGACCACCGCGTGGCCGTGCTCGTCGAACATGATGTTGTCGGGCTTGATGTCGCGGTGGACGATCTCCTTCTTATGCGCGTACGCCAGCGCCCGGGCCACGTCGGCGAGAATTTTCCTGATCTCGGCGGGCGGCAGGCTGCCGCGCGCCGCCAGGATGTTGGAGAGCGGCTTGCCCCGCAGAAATTTCATGACGAAGTAGATCACGCGCCCCGATTTACCGACGCGGTAAATCGGAATGATGTTCGGGTGCTCGAGCCTGGCGGACGTACGGGCTTCGCGCTGGAAGCGCTCTACGAATTCCTTGTCGAAGGCGAGCGAGAACGGCAGGACTTTGATGGCGACTTCACGGTCGAGCTGCTTTTCCTTCGCCTTGAAGACGATGGCCATGCCGCCGCGGCCGAGCTCGTCGACGATCTCATACTCTTCGTCGAGCTCCTTGCGCACCATTTCGATTTCCGTGATTTCCTGCGCCTCACTGAGCGCGCCGACGGGCGTCGTCGCGGTCAGGTCGAGGCCGCAGGAGTCGCAGAACTTCGCGGTGTCCTTATTCTGGGTGCCGCAGCGAGAGCAGTACATCCCGTCTCCGAGGGAGCCGGGCCTAACTTAGGGTTTGCGCGGATGCCGTGCAACAGACTCGCGCTCCACGACTTGGAATCGTTGGGCGCGGGTCACACGGACACCGCTGGCAGGATCGGAAATCACGACCGTGAGCCGATAGGTTCCTTTCGACACGTCGCGCAATTCGATGCCACGCTGCACGCGCGTCACCGGTCCGCTCGCCGGCGCGTCGAACTCGAGCAGCACAGGTGAGCGCCCGCCGCCGAACAGCCGGCCGATCGCGCCGAACAGCGAGCGGCCGCCCTCGCGCTCCAGGCGCACGACCGTGTGATAGGGCGCGCCGCTCGCGAGCCCGTACACCTCGTAATACAAGTTCACCCCGCTGCCGCTCGGAAATCGCTGCAGCGGATTGAGGCGCACGGTATCGCCGGCGGGCGAGAACCAAACCAGCCCCGACCCTTCGCGGCCCACGACGACGTCGCTGACTGCGAAGCGCTGCGGGTCGAGCCGTTCGACGTGCACCGGATGGGCGACCAGATCACCCGCGCGGCCATCGACACTCTTGACCAGCAAGCGATAGAAGTACTCGCCGGCCGGAACCGGGACCGAGAGACGCCCGGTCAGATACGCGGGGCTGCGCAGCGTCTGGTGCGCCGCGAACACGCGTACCGTGTCGACGCTGGCGACGACCTGATCCGCGGAATCCGACACCAGCACGCGGAACTGCAGCGGGTACTGGACCCCCCCCGCCCCCCCGTTCCCCCCAATCCCGCCGTCGGCCGGCTGTGGGTCGAGGCGTTCACCCGGGATCGCGAAGACCAGATGAAGGCGCTGGCCGCCGCTGTCGCCGACGACGAACTCGCTCGCCACGACGTCGAGCCGCTCATCAAAGCGTTGCGTGTAGCTGTCGCTGGTCGTCCCGAGCCGGATGTTGCGATGCCCCTGCTGGCGATCCCGGGACAGCTCGGTACCCGGCGACCGCAGGCTTTGCGCGACCCGGGAATAGAGCGGGCCAAATTGATCGCGCGTCTGGTACAGCGCCGCGATCTCCTGATCCGTAACCGACGTGGCACGCACCGCGCGCCGGAAGCCGAGTACGTCCGCCAGACTCTCGACGAGCTTGAAGTCCTGCACATCGTCGCGCGCCGCGAAATGGAAGATCAAATCGCCGTCATCACCGCCACGGCGATACAGCCAGCTTTCGTTGGGCGCACAGCCCTCGCCGTTCGGGTCAACCGGGGCCTGGCACTGGAACCGCGCGCGCTTGTCCGGCTCGCCGTGGCGCAGGTAGATCACGCCGCGGTCGTCGAACTCGGCCTGCGTGGTGCGGTACACTTCGGTGATGTCGTAATGGCGATGGCGGCTGACGAGACGGAAGTTGTGGCGGGCATACAACCAGCGGCGATAATGCTCCGCCAGCCGCTCGCCCACGTCACGGGCTGCGACGACGTCGCGCCGCGTCCAGAACTGTTCCAGCCAGCGCTGGCGCGCTTCCGGATCCCGCAGGCCGTCGAACGCCGCCAGCTCCGCGGAGTCGGCAATCCACGAGAGATCGAGCCGGTACATCGTGAGCGCCTGCGCCGACGTGGCGGCATGCGCGCCGGCGAAGTAGGCCGCCCATCCCTGCGCCGGCCGCCTCGCGTGGTACATCGTGCGCGCCAGCTCGAGCAATCCGACACCGGAGTCACCACCCACGGAGAGGTACGCGCCGAAGGCCACCAGCGCGGAGTCGGCCTCACCCGCTTCGCGCTCGACCCGTCCGCGCACGAGCTGGACCTCCGCGTTGCGGCCGGCGGGCCCGGCCGCCGCGAGACGCACGGCAGCCAGCGCGACTTCGAGACGCGGGCGAATGCGCTGCGTGAGCGCGGTGTTGGCGAGGTCGACGACCGCCGAGGCGAACGCGGGATCGGCCTCCGCGGCGCGCGCAAATGCCTTCGCCGCCTTGGAGAGATAGTCCTTGCCGAGCATCTGCCGGATATTCTCGAGCGCGATCGAGCTGTGCTCGCCGATCGCCAGCTCCGCCAGCCCCAGCCCGTACCAGGGATACGGCCAGTCGGGACGCAGCTCGGCGGCCCACTCGAATTCGCCGGCCGCGTCGTCGTAGTGCGATTTGATTTTGGTGACTTCGCCCATCCGGTAACCGATGAAGCCGAGACGCAGATGCAGGAGGGGATCGTCGCGCCGCTCTTTGGCGATCTGGATCGTCGCCGCTTCGAGCCCATGCAGTGCCGTGCTGTCCGCGACGAGCCCCAGGGAATCGCGCAGCGACTCGAGGGTTGCACGGTCGGCGGGAGATTGCGCCAACGCGGCCAGGAGCAGGAGCACAGCCATGCCTCATCATTATACCTGAGGCCATCCCGGAGGCCGCTAGAGGGAGTTTCCGAGCTACGTCAGAAGTCGGCGCCGAAGGCGGCGTATACGCGTGCGTGACCCGTGGCGGGCTGCGCGACGCCCAGGCGCAAGCGCAGCAGCAGATCGTAGCTCACCGTCATGTCGCCGATCAGCTCCGCCCCCGCCGACCGCAGGCGATGTAGTCGCGGGGCCCCGGTATCCCATGCATCGCCGATGTCGCCGAAGACCGCGACAGCGAACTTATCGACGCCGAACGGTAGATGCCCGATCGACCGGCCGACAAGCGCGAGCGGTACGCGGTATTCCGCCGTCAATGTCGCCGCGCGGCGTCCAGACAGAGTGCCCGCCGGATAGCCGCGCACCGGGAAGGTGCGGAATATCCCGACCGATTGCCCGAACGCCAGCGGCACAACGCCCGATGACACTCCGCCCACGGAAAACCGATCGATGATCGGACCCTGGAGCGATCCGGCAGCTGCGCGAACCGCGAGTACCGGATACGCGAAGCCGACGCGCGGCCCCAGGCGCAGGTACGCCTCGCCGCGCCCAACCTTCTCGTCGAGCCAGCGGCCGGTGCGCTGCTCTTTTTCGTAGCGGTAGAGGAAACTCGCCAGCGCTCCGTCCTGCAACGACACCGCGAGCGGCGCGTACACCACGGACCCAAACGCGAGCCTGGCAGATCCGCCGAGACGATCGCGTTTGTCGCAGCCGGTGCAGACGTCGGAGAGGATCGTATCGGGGATCGAGACGAAGCGCCTTCCTTCATATTCGCCGGCCACGCGCAGCGAGACGAACCTGCGCCAGCGGTGCGCGAGGAGCGTGGCGCCGATCGACGCCTCGCGGTCTTCGGCAGACACCTTGTGACCCGTCCCGTCGATGCCTACGAACCACCAGTCGTTCGAGGCGTAGAAATCGAGCGTGGGATTGCCGAAGGCATCACTAATAAGGAAGAGCGAGCCCTGCGCGCGCAGCGGTGAGCCGGACATCAGAGCCGTGGCGTAATACGAATAGCGACCCACGGCGTCGGTCCCTGCGGTTGCGAGGCCATAGAAGCGCCCCGCCAGGCCCGCATTGGTGCCGGTTGGAATCCAGAAATGCGGCCGCAGCGAGCCCCAAGAGGAGTACCCCGTTTCCCGGAGCAAAACGGGAGGCGCCGAGTCGAACGTCGCGGCGGAGAGCTCCGGAGCCGGTCGCGGTGCGATCGGCCGCGGCTCCACCACGCGCAGCTCCCACCCATCGTCACCGAGCGTCGCAAATACGATGCGGCCGTCGGACAGCGCCGCGGGCGCGCGCGCGCCGCGCGGCTCGTCGGTGACCTGCGTGATGCCGCCTTCGGTCCACAGATGGATCTGCGGAAAGCCGGCCGCGTCAGTGACGAACAGGATGCCCTGTTCGGACCACGTCGGATCGGCGATCGCGCTGCCATCGGATGCCTCAGCGAGCACGGTGACCGCGGTGGGAGCTGGAGCGAGCCACCGCACCAACGCCCAGCGGCCGTTCTGATGACGGGTGGCGGCCACCCAACGCCCGTCTGGTGACGGCACCGCCGGCCCCCAGGTCGCCGACGAATCGATGCGCTGTGTGCGCGGCAGCCTGAGGACACTGCTCCCTTTCCCCAGCTCCAGCGCCGACACGATTCCGCCGCCGGCACGCGGCTCGCTGAGCCGCGCATTCGTCGTCAGCCGCTGCCACCCGCCGCCGGGGAACCAGCGCCACAGATCGCTCCGCACCGTCCAGCGACCCGTGTAATCGAGCTGGGCGATGATCAACGTGTCGCCCATCCAGTCGAAGCTCACCTGCCCCGTGGTGCGATGTGAGCGCAGCACGGCGAATGTCTTCGCGTCTACGACGCGCAAGCGCTGCGCGCCGCGGCCGTCGTTGTAGATGTAGGCCAGTTTGCGGCCGTCGGGTGAGACGCGCGCCCGCGGCTCGCTGCGCAAGCGACCGGCGATCAGCCGGCTGCTGGTCGCGGGCCCGGCCCTGCCGGCCGTCGCGACGGCTCGACTCCACTGCTCAGTGAGCGCATCCGGCACACCGACGTGGCGCAGCGGGCGGCCCACACGGAATGGAATGAGCTGTCCGGCGGTCGCCTCCGTGAAGCGCGGCGGCACGGAGTCGCCGGAGGGGACGGTCTGCGACAGGTATTCCCAGAACCGGCTGCCGTAGGCGTACGGCGCCAGGCCATCGGGCCAGCGCGTGAAATAGAGCGCATCCCATGGCGATCGCGCGTGCCCTGCCGCGGCATCAGCGGCGACGGCCTGGCGATGGTAACTCCCCGCAGCTCGGCCACCCGCGGTGAAGCGGGATTCGTAGTATGTCGCGAGCCCTTCGATCACCCAGCTCGGTTGATACTGGTTGGGAAACAGCGCGGGCACGCGCCCGAACACCGTCTGCAACGTCTTCCAGATACCACGCGAGCGAGCGAGATGAAAGACGTGGGTGAGCTCGTGCACGATCACGAGCCGTTCCCAGCTGTCGAAGGTCTGCAACGCGGGCTCGCTGACCGGCGGGACCAGCAGAATGGTGAAGCGATTGGAAGGATAGGTCGTTGTAAATCCGTTGGGTGTGTCGAAGTCGTCGGACAGCGTGACGTCGATGATGCCGCGCGGCCGATGCAGCTCGGTCGAGAGCAGTGCGTAGGCCCGCTCCGCTTCTCGCGCAGCGACCACCGCGCTCACCCGATATGCCGGGCGAAAATGGATGCGAAAATGTTGGGTGTGGAGGGTGCGCCAACTGCCTGAGGGATCGACCTGGGCGGCGGCCGGTCGTGCGAGCGCGAGGAGGAGAACGACGCACGACGTACGACGCACGATCATTTCGCCATCTCTCGCAAGAACTCCTCAATCCCCCGCACGACTCCGCGCGCGTAGCGCAGCCGGCCCTCGGGACTCGCCAGCATCGCCTCCTGCTCAGGAATCATCATGAACAGGCCTTCGGTCAGCGCGGACGGCATCCAGGGGTCGCGCACCAGGGCGTAGTCGCCCCGCCCCATCCCCAGGTCGCGCACGCCCAGCTCGGCAACGAGGGCGCGGTCGAGCGCGCGCGCCAACGCCGCACTGCGCGGATGGAAGTAGTAGACGCTGGTGCCGTTGTTGACGAAAGGATTCACGCCGTCGGGAAGCGCGTTGGCGTGAATCGAAACCAAAACGTCCGCATCGTGCGCTTCGGCGAAGTGGGTGCGCGGGAACAGCTCGATCGGCGTTGAATCGGTGCGCGTCAGCAGCACCGTCGCGCCGGCGCGCTCGAGCAGCGTCTGCGCTTGCAGTGCGACCGCGAGGGTGGCGACCGGCTCCCACAGCCCCGACGGCCCCTTGGCACCGAGTGGCGGATGCCCGGGATCGAGCACGATCGTCCGACCCGCGAGGGGCCGGCGCGGATCGATGACCGGTGGGCGGCGGATCTCGAGCAGCAGATCGCGCCCGCTCCAGCGCGTGCGATATCCCCACACCGGCCCCGCCAGCGACAGCGTCAGCGTCACTTCGTCGGCGGTCGGCTGCGCGTAGCTCATGCGTGTCACGTACGGATCGGTGCCGCCGTGCTGCATCCAGTTCACGTCGGAGGCAACGCCGTAGAGCCGCAGCGTCAGGCTGCGATCGTCTTCTTCCACCTGGAAGGGGACGTGCGCGGGAAGCGGCACGCGCAGCAACAACGATGTCGTACCGGCAGTCAGCCGGACCGAGCCGATGATCCCGCCGGGAGGTGGCGTTCCGGGCGGCAGCGGCACGACGTCGGCCGTGTTGACCCACGCGACGGCGCCGCGCGACAGTTGCAGCCGTGTCTGGCCGTTCCAGCGCGCCGACGCCACCGCCGTCGTCCCCAATGGGAAGAACCAGTTGTACGTCCCATACGGGACCGCCCTCCCGACCGTGAGGCTATCGCTCGTCCCCGTGTGCGCGGTGTCGTCGTTCAGCACGACCACGGCGGGATGGGCACGATCGAGCGTATCGACTACGAGAGGCCAGACGGCGCGCGCGGTATCGGCGCCGACGATCGCCTCGAGGATGGCATCGCACAGCGGCCGCGCCGGCAACCACGCGATGTAGCGATCGGGGGCGGGAGGGAGGCGGTAGGAGGCGGTATCAGTTGCGAAAGCCCGCACGCCCCAGGCCGGTTCTTCCGGCAGCGTGTCCGGCACGAACCAGACCTGCGCGTCACTCCCCTCCATGCGCAGCCGCACGCGAGCACCGGGCGTCGCGCGCACCGAGAGGCGGATCCCCTCACCCGTCGGAACGTCGATGCTGTCGGTGGGCGTGAAGCTCGTCGTGTCGATCCACGCTACGGCTCCCGCCGGCGGCTGAAAGCGTTGCGCGATCCGCGCGACGAACGTCGTCTCGCGCTGCTCGACGCCGGCACCGGCACGGGCCACGATATGGAACGAGACGATGGAGTCATCAGGCAGAGGCGCCCAGGCGAGCCAGCTTCCGTTCGCGAGCACTCGAACCGGGATACCATTGACGGAAAGCGCGATGTCACCGCGGCCACCGCCGACGCTCCCGAACAAGAAGGAGGAGTCGTGCGCCTGGATCGGCTCCGCGGTGTCAGGATAGACGACGGTGATGTGCAGCGACTCGTGAACGGGAAGAGGGGACGCGGGACGGGGGACGGGAGAACCGCAGCCCACCGCCGCGACGAAAAACGCGGCCCACACGAGTCGCATGTGGCGCAAGCTAGCGCGGAGCAATAGATTGGGCCACCTTACTTTATGGCTCAGAGCGCCTGCCAATACTGCGGTCGCCAGAATGAGACGACCGCACAATTCTGCTCCGATTGCGGCAAGCCCTTGACCAAAGCGGCGGCCGCGCGGGCCGCCGTCGCCGCCGGAGGCGGCGGTGGAGGGGGGGGGAGCATCGTCTCCCGAACCAGCGGGCCGCCCTCGCCCGGTGCCGCGCCGGTGGACGCGTCCTGTCCCCTGTGCGGATCTGTGGTGATCTCCCATGGTGGAGGTGGAGGTCCCGACCGGCGATTCAATCCTGATAGACGCTCCGATCACTCCCTCATGCTGCTTCTGGTTTCCGAGATGGCCACCGAACTGGCGCGCTTCGAGCGCAAGCACGTGGCGACCACGATCGGCAGGACCGAGGGAGATATCCGCTTCCCCGAAGACCAATTCCTGTCCCCGCTGCACGCCAAGCTGTCGTGGGAAGAAGGCCGGCTCGAGGTACGCGACCTCGGCAGCCGCAACGGCACGTGGGTTTTTCTCGAGGCGCCGTATCGGCTGATGGAGGGCGACGTCATCCTCATCGGCTCGCAAGTGCTGCGCTTCCGGCGGCTCGGCTATCCCGGCCCGCACACCGCCGACGCCGATGCGACGAAGCGCATGGGGAGCATGGTGCCCAGCGCCGACATCGCGAGCCTGACGCAGCTGCGCAGCGACGGCAGCTCGCGCGACGTGATCCAGCTCTCACCGGGCCGCGACGTGCACATCGGCCGCGAGCGCGGCGACTGGATCTTCCCCTACGATCCGTCGATGAGCGCGCAGCACGCGACCGTGCGCTCGGAGGACGCCGATTTCGTGCTCGTGGACGACCACAGCCGCAACGGCGTCGCCGTCGCGGCGCGCGGCGCCATGTCGCTGCAACACGGCTCGCGCATCATGGTGGGCGACAAGCTGCTGCGCGTGGAACTGCCCGGAGCGGGGGGGGCGGCCGAGTCGGGAGGGCCGGCAGGGATATGAAGATCTGTCCCGTCTGCTCGACCGAGTACGCCGACGACGTGAAGTTCTGCCCCAACGACGGGCAGACGCTGCGGTCGGCCGCGAAGGCGACCGACCTCGTCGGTCAGGTCGTCGCGGATCGCTATCACGTCGTGAAGAAGCTCGGTGAAGGCGGGATGGGCCAGGTCTACCTCGCCGAGCACGTGAAGATGGGGCGGCGCAGCGCCATCAAGGTGATGAATCCGTCGATGGTGCACGACCCCGATGCCGTCGCGCGCTTCAACCGCGAGGCGTCGAACGCCAGCCGCATCACCCACCCCAACGTCTGCGCGATTTACGATTTCGGCGAGACCCCCGACGGGCTCATCTATCTGGCGATGGAGTTCATCGAGGGCGAGCCGCTGACGGACCTGCTCGAGCGCGAAGGCGCGCTGCCGGTCGGACGCGCGACCGGCATCTTCCTCCAGACCGCGGAGGCGCTGCAGGCGGCGCACGACCTGGGCATCGTCCACCGCGATTTGAAGCCGGACAACATCATGTTGAGCAGGCGCAAAGGTGGCGGCGACACCGTGAAGGTCGTGGACTTCGGCATCGCCAAGGCCGTCGGCGGCGACGAGGCGGGCCAGAAGGTCACGAAGACGGGCCTGGTCGTAGGGACGCCCGAGTTCATGAGCCCGGAGCAGCTGTCCGGCGATACGCTCGACGGCCGCAGCGATCTCTACTCGCTCGCGCTGGTGTTCTACCGGATGCTCTCCGGCAAGCTGCCGTTCGAAGCGACGACCGTGCAGGAGACGATGATCAAGCGGCTGACCGACGAGCCCACGAAGCTCGCCGATGCTCGCCCCGATCTCTCGTTCCCCGCGGGGCTGCAGCCGGTGCTCGACACGGCGCTGGCGCGCACGCCGATGGAGCGCTACCAGACCGTCGCGAAGTTCGCGGCGGACATCGCCGCGGTCACCGGGCGGCCCGTCACCAGCGCCGTGCCGCAAACCGACGCGAGAACCCAGATTCTCGATCCGACCGCCGGAGGAGCCACACAGCGGATTTCGGCGAAGCGCCCGCCTCCCACCGCCCCGTCGCCCGTGGCGACGAAAAAGCGGCCGCTCGTCCCCGCCGCGATCGGCCTCGTCGTGCTTCTCGCGGCGGGCGGCGCGTGGGTCGCATTGAGCGGTGGGAAAAAGGCCAACGGAGGTCTGCCGGATACGAGCGCCGTGGCACACGACACAGCGGCGAACAACAGCACTCGGCAAACTGGAATCCTTCCGCCACCGGGGAGGAATCCCACGAGCAGGGTTCTGGCCAACCGCGATGCCGGCTCCAAACCTCGATTCAACCTCGCGGGCGCCGCGAATGCGCTGAACGAGCTGCTGGACTCGATCGATTCGTATCCAACGACAATGGTGAGAGATTCCGCGCGCGGTCTGTACGACGCTGCGGGCATCGCGGCAACCGACAAGGCGTTCGCCGCCTTCGTGATCGGCAACACGTACTTCAAGGCCGGGGACCGGCCGCAAGGGTGCAGTTGGGTGCAGCGCGCGTCGACTCTCAACCCTGCCAGTTCAGCGTATTCACGCTTCGTCCAAGAACAGTGTCGCTAGCCATGTTCGGACGTTCCGCCAAGCCTATCCGCGTTGAGGTCTTCGGGAAGACCGATCTGGGTCGCACGCGCGACCACAACGAGGATCGCTTTCTCGTCGCCGATCTCACGCGTAAGGCGGCATCGTTGCAACCCGAGGTGCGCAGACACGACATCGGTCCCCGCGGCACGCTCCTGGTGGTCGCGGACGGGATGGGGGGCGCCGCGGCGGGCGAGCTGGCGAGCGAGATGGCCACCGACACGATTTACTCCCACCTCGTGAAGACGTGGAACGCCGAGGATGAGCTGACGCCGCAGCGCTTCGCCTACCGGCTCAAGGAAGCGGTCGAAGTCGCCAACGCCAGCATCCACGCGCACGCGAAGGCGCATCCTGAAGTGCGCGGCATGGGCACGACCACGACCGCCGCCGGCGTGCTCCACGATCACCTCTATCTCACCCAAGTGGGCGACAGCCGGGCGTATCTGATTCGCGGCGGCCAGGCGCATCAGATCACGAAGGATCAATCGCTGATGCAGCGGCTGGTCGAAGCGGGCGAGCTGACCGAGGAGGAAGCGGCGCAGAGCGAGCGCCGCAACATCATCCTGCAGGCGCTGGGACCCGACCCTAAGGTCAAGGTCGATCTCACGCACCAGGAAGTGCGGCGCGGCGACATCCTGGTGCTGTGTTCCGACGGGCTCTCCGGGCAGGTAAAGAAGGAAGAGATTGCTCAGGTCGTGTCCGCCGCACCCGATCTCACCACCGCCTGCGATCAGCTCATCGCGCTCGCCAACGAGCGCGGCGGACCCGACAACATCACGGTGGTCGTGGCGCGCTTCGACGGCGACGGGCTGCGGTTCTCCGGCGGCGGGCAACAGGAGGACGTGGGCCACCAGGTCTATCCGCTGATCGACACCGAGACCAGCACCGAGCCGGTGCCCGTCTACAAAGGCAGCCAGCCACCGGTGCCGAACAAGGAGAAGAAAGCGCGCAAGCAGACGAGGACATTGGTCCTCGCCGTCCTCGCCGTCGTCGCCGCCCTCGTCTGGTACCTCACCCGGAATCCGTGAAGGCCCAGTTCACGTTTCTTTCCGGCGCCCGAGCGGGTCAGGTCGAGGCCTTCCGCAAGGGCTACATCGGCCTGGGCCGTCATCCGTTGTCCGACGTGCGCTTTGACGCCGAGCGCGATCTGGACGTGTCGTCCCGGCACGCGGCGATCGTGCGCAAGACCGACGGCTTCGTGCTTCAGGACCTGGGCAGCCGCAACGGCACGTTCGTCAACGGTAAACAGATCAACGGCGACACCGCGCTTAAGGACGGCGACGTCATCGGCTTCGGCGCCAACGGGCCGGCGCTCGAGTTTCACGTCATCGAGGCGGAGACCGAGTCGCCCTCGATGGCTGCGGCTGAAGGGCTTGCGGACCGCATGTCGTCGCCGCGTGAAGTCGTCCGGGCCACACCGCTGTCTGCCCCGAAACTCGCGCCGTTGCGCCAAAGCACCGGCGTTCGCATCGCGGCCGAAGTCGCGCGCCAGACGGCGCAGCTGCGTCGCACGACGAAAGTCCTGATCCTGCTGTTGCTCGTCGTCGGCACCGGGTTCACGTGGATGCAGCTCGACGGGCGCCGTCGCGCCAACGAGCTGAAGACGCTGCAGGCCCGCGCCGACAGCCTGATGATCGAATCGCGCGACCTGACGACGCGATTTCGCACCGAGCTGCAAGGCGTGCGCGACGCGCTGAAGGCATCGCAAGACGAGACCGCCCACCTGCGGCGCGAGCTGGCCGCCTCCGGCGGCGACGCATCGTCGATGGCACGGTTGCGCACCGAGCTGGACGCCGCCGAGCGGCGGCAGCGCGCGCTCGCCGGCGCGGTGGGGGGCGTCGATTACCGCGCGATCTCCCATCAGAACCAGGACGCCGTCGCAATCGTCCTGGTCGAGTACCGCGACGGCGACCGGTTCAGCGGCACCGCCTTCGCGGTCGATTCGAACGGCACGATGGTCACCAACAAGCACATCCTCATCGGCGAGGATGGGACCAAGACACCACGGCGCCTCGGCGTCATCTTCTCCGGCAGCACGCAGTTCTGGCGCGCCGAGATGATCGGCGTGTCGCCGGAGGTGGACATCGGCGTGTTTCGCGTGTCGATCAAGGGCGGGACGCCGCGCGTGCACGGACTGGCCCGCAGCCGCGAGGGGATCGAGCGCGGCGATCCGGTGGCGATTCTCGGCTACCCGCTCGGCTTCGACCTCCCGATGGAGAATCGCGGCGGCGATCCCATCGCCGAGCCGACGCTGACGGTGGGAACGGTCAGCAAGGCGCTGACCGCGGTGGTGCAGGTGGACGCGTACGGCGCGCCCGGGTCGTCGGGGAGTCCCGTGTTTGATCGCAATGGAAACGTGATTGCCGTGTTATATGGCGGCGAGCGGGAATCGAACGGCAAGATTATTTTCGCCGTACCCGCGTACATCGCCGCGGACTACTTACGGAGCCTCAACCTGCTGCGCTGAAGCTTCTGATGCCCGGGTGCTCGTGTCTGAGTAGTGAATTATGACGTCTTGGGCGCTGTCCCTTGCGCACCGCGCAATAGTGTGAATCGTCCTGAGGAAGGTATGCGCCACACTGCTCGAGCCGTTGCGTTTGCATTCATAGCCCTGGTTATGGCGTGCAGCGATCCAGGCTCTCCGCCGCCCCCGCCTCCACCGCCCGTCAGGCCGATGATTACCGCGGGAGGCCAGCACAGCTGCGCACTGCAGAGCACCGGCACCGCATCGTGTTGGGGAAGCAATTTTTCGGGTGAGCTCGGCAACGGTAGCAACATGAGTAGTGAGCACCCGGTCTCGGTCGCCGGCGGCATCAAGCTTACCGCGCTTGCGGCGGGCGGAGCGTTCACCTGCGGATTGGACAGTGCCGGTCAGGGTTACTGTTGGGGCAACAACACCAGCGGTGAGCTGGGTAATGGTACGACCTCGAACGCAACGGTGCCGACACCGATCCCTGGCCCGCTCCGGTTCGCCAGCATCGCCGGTGGGTTGACCCAGGCGTGCGCGCTGACTTCAACCGGTACGGGGTATTGCTGGGGATCGAATAGTTCCGGTCAACTTGCGACCGGCGACACGGCACGCCGACTGACTCCCACGCTGGTGTCCGGCGGACTGCAGTTCAGCACCATCGCTCCCGGCGCGGATCACAGTTGCGGCGTCACCACGTCGGGTACGGCGTACTGCTGGGGGAACAACTGGAGCGGCCAGCTCGGGAGCGGCGGGTCTCCGACGATGAGCGCAGCTCCCGTTCTCGTGTCCGGAGGCTACACCTTTACGGCGATCGCCGTCGGCGAGCAACACTCCTGCGCCGTCGCGACATCCGGTACGATGTACTGCTGGGGCTCCAACACACAAGCCGAATCAGGGCACCCCAACACGACAGCGAACTATACGAGCCCGACCGCTGTGCTTGGCAACGTCCTGTTCAGCGACGTTGTCGCCGCCGGGACGCACACGTGTGGCGTCACATCCACCGGGTCCGCCTACTGCTGGGGGCGTGACGTGGATGGTGAAGTCGGTAATGGTAACGCCTCGCAGCTGGGGCCGAGCGCAGTCAGCGGCGGGTTGACGTTCAAGTCCATTGGCGCCGGTAACACTCATACGTGCGCGCTGACGACGGCAAATGTGGCTTACTGTTGGGGCAGCAACGCCTATGGACAGCTCGGTCGTCCGCTCGAACGCGGACTGACCCCGATACTCGTGAACGGGTTGACCGATATTACCGATCTCCGTGTCGGATCAATGAGCCGGCACAGTTGTGTGCTAACCAGCACCGGCAAGGCGCTGTGTTGGGGCGACAACACCTACGGAGAGCTCGGCACCGCATCAACGCTTATGCGATCCGTTCCCGAATCCGTGTCAGGCAATAGGACATTCAGTCAGGTTTCGGTCGGCTCCCTGCACACGTGCGCCATCGAAACGGGTGGTGCCCGCGACTGCTGGGGGAACAACTCCTGGTGGCAATACGGGAACGGAAGCAACGCGTCGGATTCCGCTCCGGTACCCGTAGCCGATGCACAGACCTTCAGCTCCGTTGCCCCCGGCCTCTTCGACAGCTGCGGCCTTACCAGCGCCGGGGCAGCCTATTGCTGGGGAACAAATATGGACGGCGAAGTCGGCGATAGCTCCACGACATTCCGCCCGACGCCGGTCGCCGTTGCGGGCGGATTGACGTTCACGAATCTTGGTGCTGGCGGCATCTACACCTGCGGGCTCACCACCGCGGGCAAAGCGTACTGCTGGGGTGAGAATAACGTCGGACAATTGGGGGATAGCACGCAGGTCAACAAGCTCGTTCCGACGGCGGTCGCCGGCGGGCTGACGTTCGCCGCGGTTGCTGCGGGCAGTTCTCACACCTGCGGACTCGCTCCGTCCGGTGCGGCCTATTGCTGGGGCGGAAACTTCTTCGGAGAGCTCGGCGATGGATCGACGGTCAATCGCTCCGCCCCGGTGCCCGTCGCGGGTGGACACACCTTCAGCACGATCTCCGTGGGCGCGAGTCACACCTGCGCACTCATGACCACAGGCGCAGCGTACTGTTGGGGTCTCGGGGACACAGGCCAGCTCGGTACCGGCACCACCGATACCAGCAAAGTGCCGGTAGCTGTTTCTGGAGGCGTGACTTTCACGACGATTCAATCGGGTAGCACGCATACATGCGGACGCACGAGCGCAGGAACGGTCTATTGTTGGGGTGATGACTACTCCGGCCAATTGGGTCGCGGGCGCTTGGGGTTCTCGACCGTGCCAGTCGCCGTCGTGCCGTAACCTCGCCGATACGGTAACGAATACGCGACATACGTGTCGCTCGACTTCGATCCCAATTTACCGCCGCCCGCCGCCACCACGACATACTGCTTCCCATCCACCGCATACGTGCTCGGCGTCGCATAACCCGGTGCGGGCAGCGTCGTCTCCCACAGTAGCCTACCAGTGCGTTTGTCGAACGCGCGGAACTTCGCGTCCTGCGTCGCCGCGATGAAGACCAAGCCGCCCCGCGTGACGATCGGCCCGCCGTACTGCTCGCCGCCGAGCGGAATCCGCCAGCGATATTCGCCGCTGTTGAGATCGATGGCGCTCAACGTGCCCCACGGCGGCTTGATCGCGGGGTCGCCGTTCGAATCTCTCCAGCGCTCGTAACCCACGAACTCGTAAGGCGAGCGCGCGCTCTCGTCCGCGTGCCAGCTGAGGCCCGTGGCTGCGTATCCCAGGTATTCGATCAGCGCGCGCTTCTCGGCCTCGGGCAAGCCCGCGAACGACGGCATGAACCCGCGGCCACGCTCGATCACGCCCTGCACTTGCTCGGCCGACATGCGCGCCTTCACGCCCAGGAGCGACGGCGCGCGCTCCTGGCCGCGCCGATCCGCTCCATGGCAGCCGGCACAGACAGCGCTGTACACGCCGTGCCCGGCGCGGGGTGCAGCCGTTGCGGCGGGAAGCGTCGCCGACTCGCGCATCGCGGCGATCCACGGCACGTCGCTCGCGTTGACGTACAGCACCGCCGTCTCCGGATCGACCGCCGCCCCGCCCCACTCGCCGCCGCCGTCGAAGCCGGGAAGCACGATGCTCCCTTCCCGGCTCGGTGGCGTAAAGAGCCCGTCGTGTCGCAACGCACGAAACCGCCTCACATCGGTGACAGCGGACTCGAGCATGGTCTGTCGCGCGAAGGGCGCCGGTTTCACCGGGAACGGCTGCGTCGCCCACGCCTGCTCGCCGTGCAGATCCGACGCGGGGACGGCGCGCTCTTCAATGGGAAAGAGTGGCTGCCCCGTTTGCCGATCGAACAGGAACACGAACCCGCTCTTCGTGATTTGCGCGACTGCGTCGATGCGCGAGGGATGGCGTGTCAACGTGACCAGATTGGGTGCGGCGGGGAGATCGCGGTCCCACAAATCGTGATGCACGGTCTGGAAATGCCACAGCCGCTTCCCCGTGCGGGCATCGAGAGCGACGAGCGAATTCGCGAAGAGGTTGGCGCCGAGCCGCGCGCCGCCGTAGAAGTCGGGCGTCGCCGATCCGGTGGGGATGTAGACAATGCCGCGCCGCAGGTCGAGGGACATGCCGGCCCACGAGTTGGCGCCGCCTGCCGTCTGCCACGCGGCGGCGGGCCAGGTCTCGTAGCCGAATTCTCCGGGGTGCGGGATCGTATGAAATGTCCAGCGAATCGCTCCGCTGCGCACGTCGTAGGCGCGCACGTCCCCCGGCGCCGAGCCTTCGTCTTCGCCGACGCGGGTGCCCTGAATGAGAAGATCGCGGTAGATGACGCCAGGAGACGTCGCGACGAGGTAGGCATCGCCGATGTCGCGGGACAGGCCGGCGCCGAGGTCTATGGATCCGGAGTCACCAAACGTGGGCATGGGGTGACCGGTGCGTGCGTCGAGCGCGTACAGCCGGCGTCCCGCCGTAAAGAAGACTCGTCGATCGTCGCCGCTTGCCCAATAGACGACGCCGCGATTGACATGGGTGACAAACGTGCGTGGTGCGGGGTGCGTGGTGCGTGGGTCGAATCGCCAGATGAGCGTGCCGCGATCGGCATGCAGCGCAACCACCGCAAGGGCGGGCGTCGTGGTGTACAGGACACCCGACACGACGATCGGCGTCGCCTGGATTTCTCCATGACCATCGGGGGGCAGGTCGCCGGTGTGGTAGGTCCAGGCGACGCGCAGCCGCGCGACATTACTCGTGTCGATCTGGGCGAGCGCGGAGTAGCGGGAGTTCCCCGGTTCGCCGCCCGTGACCAGCCAGTCGTCAGATGATGTTTGGCTCGCTGAGCATCCTGCCAGGAATGCGAGAAGAGCGACGAGTCTCAATCGGCTCAGCGCTCGGCACGATACTTCACATAGACGGTGCGGTTAGGCCGCTGCTGGCCGAGCTCCGTCATGCCGAGCTTCCCGGCGATCGCGCGCGCCGGCTCGTTGCCGTCGTCGATGCTGGCGATGACACGCTCGAGCTTGGCCGTGTTGAACGCCCAGTCGAGGACCAGCTGGCAGGCTTGCTTGGCCATCCCGCGGGTCTGCACTTCCGATCGCATCGCGCACACCAGCTCGAAATCATCGGCGTTGGCGGCCCGCGACCTGAGCAATCCCGCGAATCCGAGACCGACCGGGCCTTGCACGATGGCGAACAGGTGGTGCGTGCCGGCTTCCGCCGGATCGGGAAGCGTGCCGACATGCTCCCACACGTCATCCTGCCGTTGCAGGGAGATCAGCAGCTCGTGATCAGACTCGTTCAGCGGTCGAAGCTCCATGTCCTTAGTATACGCCTCTCGACTAGCCTTGCTTGCGAAGAAACACATGAGTCGCGCGTTCGCCCGGCACATGCTTCACCGCTTCGTACCCAAGCGCGGGCAGATCGATGCCGGCGAAGAGTGCTTCTCCCTTTCCGAGCAAGACCGGTCTGAGCGCGAGATGCAGCTCGTCGATGAGGCCGGCGCGCAGATATTGCCGAATCGTCGCTACGCCGCCGCCGAGCCGGATGTCCTTATTGCCCGCCGCATCTCGCGCCTGTTTCAGCGCTGACGGGATGCCGTCGGTCACGAAGCGAAACTCGGTGCCGCCTGCCATCCTGAGCGGCGGCCGCGCATGATGGGTGAGTACGAACACAGGTGTGTGATACGGCGGCTCGTCTCCCCACCAACCCTTCCAGCGGTCGTCGGGCCAGGGGCCGCGAATGGGGCCGAACATGTTACGGCCGAGGATCCAGGCGCCGATGCCGGCCAGACCGTCGGCGGCGATTTTGTCGTCGACACCCGTTTCGCCGCCGTCCTGGCGGTGCATGTGCCGCCAGGTGCGCGTGTTGAAAAACCACTCCATCAGCGCGACGCCGCCCTGGCCGATCGGATTCTCGAGATCCTGGTCCGGCCCGGCGCCGAAGCCATCGATGGAGACAGCGAAGCTGCTGACCCGGAGTTTCGCCATTTGCGTGGCCACTCAGAAACTGGCGCGTCCCGCGGTGACGACACGCAGCACCGACTCCTGACCAAAGCGCCGCTTGTACTCGGCGATGATCGCGACGATTGCGGAATCAGTCCCCGCCGATCGCGGAGGATGCGGGCACCGCGAAGTCACTTTGATCGTGTGCACCATGGGTCGTGTTATCCCGTCCTCGCTGTCGCGTGGACGCGGCGCCGCACGGCTTCGATGTCGCGCACCGGACGAACCTCGACGCAGCCGGTGCAGGCCCAGGGGAACTCCGCGGCGATCCGGATCGCCTCATCCATGTCCCTGGCTTCGATCAGATTGAAGCCGCCGAGGACTTCCTTGGCTTCACTGAACGGGCCGTCGGTGACCTTGGTCTTGCCGTTGCGGATGCGCACCGATTTCGCCGTTTCGACACTCTCGAGCATCTGCGACTCCGTGAGATGTCCGTCCCGGCGCAGCTCGTCGGCGTGCGCGAGGCAGTCGCGCATCATTCCATCGGTCTGCGCCCGGGGCAGCGCGTCGTAGAGTGCCGGGTCGTTGTAGATCACGAGCATGAATTTCATGCGAGTAGTATCCCCTCCGCAGCATATGCCGCGAGTACGTCCCGACTAAAGCACGCAAAGATCACATCGCTCAGCGAGCTCGGTATGACAAGCTCGCTGCGGACCGTGGTGACGGCAACGTGCGTGGCCTCTCGCAGCGGATATCCGTAAATGCCCGTGCTGATAGCAGGGAAAGCAACGCTGCGAAGCCCTTCGGCGCGAGCCAGCTCCAACGTGCGCCGGTAGGCCGACGCGAGGAGTTCGGGCTCGCGAGCCGAACCGCCGCTCCACATGGGCCCGACCGCATGGATGACGAACCGCGCCGGCAGGTTGAACCCGGGAGTCAGGCGAGCGTCTCCGGTGGGGCACGGTGCGACGCGTGCGCTCGCACGCGCGAGCTCGGGGCCGGCGGCGGCGTGAATGGCGCCGCACACGCCGCCGCCGGGCGCCAGCTCGGAATTGGCGGCGTTCACGATGGCGTCGACGTTGAGGGTCGTGATATCGACGAGCTTCGCGGTGAGACTCAGGAGCGCGTTAGACTGGCGCCTTGGGAGCAATAGCTTCCTTCGGCCGCTGCGGAGGCCCAAGCTCGCTCGGGGTGAACCGATATGGGATGCGGGTCCTGGTAAACGTCACCCCGACGCCTTTCACCGAGGCGAACCCCACGTCAATGCTCCGCAGTTGGTCGTATCGCGTGTAGTGATCGCGCACATATTCAGCAACGCGACGAGCGAAGGCCGACTGCTCGGCGTCCGACTGATCGGCGACCGGAGAATTGGTGAAGACGATGGTGAGGTATGCAGAGTTATTGATGTTGACACTGATCGCTGACGTTTGGAACTCATGCGACAGGCCCCGTTGCAACGAAAAGATATCCTTCAGATCGGCACACCCGAGCGCACCCGCCAACGCTACAAGACTGAGTAAACCGCGAGACGAGAGCATCTGTAAATCTAACCCCCGTTCGCCGCTACCCACCGCGCCGCCGCCCGCTGCATCAACGCCTGCCCATGCCACGCACACAACACCGGCACATCCCCCGGTAGCTCTGCTGCCAGCCGGGGATGCGCGAACAGAATGACGAGCGACGCCTCGGGCACGAGCCGCTCGAGCTGCGCGAGCGACCGCGGCCCGAGATCGCCGCGGCCCTTCCACGAGCGTGGCTCGGCATAGACGAGGACGACGTGGCGCGCGCCGGGCTCCGGGAATCGAGGAACCCCGACGGCACTTGCGATCAACGTCTTTGCGAAAACATCTCGAGGCGGAATGGAATACGGCCCGCCCACATCATCATCGACGATCGTCACGCTCAGCGCCTTCCCGAGCTGCGGCCGGTCACCGCGCACGAGATGCGCCGCCCGATCGGCGAGACGGTCGGCGAACTGCTGATGCTCGGCGAGCGTCGCGTCGTCGAGTACGGCCCCGGGGCTCGCCACCCACGCCGCCACCGCCTTCTCGTACCGCTGAATCGCCTGCTCCGCTCGCTCAGGCTCCACCCGTTCGAGCGCGCGCGCCACGCCGGCCCAGTCCGTCGGATACAGCAGCATGTCGCACCCGGCATTCACCGCGGCGACAGCCGCCAGACCCTCCGGCGCCGCAGCGGTTGCACCACCCATGATGAACGCATCGGTAACGACAAGACCATTGAAGCCGAGGCTCGCGCGCAAGTAGTCCAGGATCGGTCGCGAAAACGTGGCCGCCGATCCGCTCGGGTCCCATTTCGGATAAGCAACAAATGCAGGCATCACACTCCCGACACCAACCTTCACGGCCTCCACAAACGGATTCACATCGGCCTGCTGCAGCTCGGCAGCGGCCGCTTCGACAACGGGGAGCCCTTCGTGCGAATCGGTTGTGGTGCGGCCATGCCCCGGATAGTGCTTGGCGCACGCCATGACGCCGTGCTCCTGACAGCCCTTGATCCACGCCGCCGCGTGCAGTCCCACACCCGCCGGATCCGCACCAAAGGACCGCGTCTGCACGATGGGATTGCGTGGCTCGATGTCGAGGTCGCACACCGGCGCAAACACCCACGTCAGGCCGACGGCTCGCGCTTCGGTCGCGGTGATCGATCCACAGGCGTACGTCGCGTCGAGGTCATTGAGATAGCCGAGGGCGGCTGGCGGCGGCAGCTCGGTCAGGCCGCGCACCTGCTGCCCCGGGCCGCGCTCGAAGTCGGAGCCAAGCAGAAGCGGCCGGCCGGCCTTTCCGCGTAGCGTGCTGGTGAGTGTCGTGACCGCAGCGCGAGTGCCGCCAAACAGAATGAACCCGCCGACGCCCATGGCGAGCGCGTCGCGAATCTTGGAACGGTCTGAATTGAAAGATCCGCGCCGCCACCGAATCGCCGGACAGACGAGGCGCGCTACGGAAGTCATGCGGGCGTGATGTGCCCCAGGATGCGCGGGCCGCGCGCCCCTGTCGCCGCTGGGAGATTACCCGCTTTCCCCGACACCGTCTGCATGCCGAGAAACGCGAACGCGACGGCTTCTTTCGCTTCGCCGTTGAAGAAGAGTTGATCGAACAAGACCACGGGACGCGGCTGGACCTTTGCGGCCAAACGCTCGACGAGCGCCGGGTTCTTCGCGCCGCCGCCCGAGATGACGATCTCCGCGGCATCGTCTTTCCCCCAGCGCGCCACCGCCCGCCCGATCGACTCGGCGGTGAGCGCCGTGGCGGTCGCCACCGCGTCGTTGTCCGAGCCGCCCATTTTCTTCACGCGTGCCAGCAGCTTGTCCGCATATTCTATCCCAAACCGCTCGCGGCCCGTGCTCTTGGGAGGCGGCTGGTCGAAGTACGCATCGGCCAGCAGCTCGTCAAGCAACTTCGCGACGGGCCGGCCGCGGCGCGCGCGCTCGCCGCCGACGTCATACGTCGCCTCCGGATCGATGCGCCGGGTGACCGAGTCGATCACTCCCACGCCAGGCCCCGTGTCGAACGCGAACGCCCCGTCGGGCACGCCGCGGCGCGGCACCCAGGTGACGTTGGCGATCCCGCCGATGTTGAGCAGCCAGCGGCCGCGCTGCTCGTGGCCGAACAGCATCACGTCGGCGAGCGGCACGAGCGGCGCGCCCTGCCCTCCCGCCGCGACGTCGCGGGCGCGAAAGTCGCTCACCACCCGCACGCCGAGCCGCTCGGCGAGCACCGCCGCATCCCCGAGCTGCAGCGTCGCCCGGCCCGGCTCGTGCCAGATGGTCTGTCCGTGTGAGGCGACGAACGAAAGGTCTTTGGGCGACACACGCGCCTGCGCCAGCAGCGCGAGCACGGCGCCGGCAAATCGCTCACCCAGGGCGACGTGGAGAAATGCGAGATCCTTCGGCGTGCCGCGCGCCATGGCGTCGATGATCGCCCCGCGCTCGGCGCTGCTGTAGGGCTCCTGGCGAAACGCCACCAGCTCGACTGCGCCGTCCCGCCATCGCACCAGCGCCGTCGAAATGCCGTCGAGCGACGTCCCCGACATGACACCGACAGCGAGTGCGTCGGTCATCGTCTCACGGACGGCGGATCACCAACCACGGGGCGCACAAAGCCGGCAGCGGCGTCCAGCAACTTGCGAGCTTCCGTGGCGCTCACGCCGCGCCGCACCATCACGATGGCGAGCTTGACACTGCCTTCCGCCTTGTCGATTGCGGCGCGCGCCTCGTCCCGGCTCACACCGCAACACTCCATCACGATCCGCTCGCCGCGATCGTGCAGCTTCACGCTCCAATCCATCAGATCCACCATCAGATTGCCGTACGCCTTGCCGAGCCGGATCATGGCGCCGGTGCTGAGCGTGTTCAACACGAGCTTGGTCGCGGTGCCGGCTTTGAGGCGCGTCGAGCCGGTGAGCGCTTCAGGCCCCGTGACGGGATTGATGATGACGTCGCACGTTTCCGTCAGCACTTTGGGCGGCGATCCGCACGTCACGAGCACCGTGCGCGCGCCGAGGGTCTGCGCGCGCGCGAGCGCGACGCGCACGTAGGGCGTCGTGCCGCTCGCGGCGATGCCGACGACGACGTCGCGCTTGGTCACCGCCGCGTTATCCATCGCGGTCGCGCCGGCATTGGCGTCGTCCTCGGCGCCTTCGGCGCTTTTCACCAGCGCCGTGTAGCCCCCGGCGATCACACCGGTCACCATCGCCTGCGGGACGCCGAACGTCGGCGGGCATTCGGCGGCGTCGAGCACGCCGAGGCGGCCCGATGTCCCCGCACCCACGTAGATCAGGCGGCCGCCGTTTCGAATCGCATCAACCAGGAGATCGATCGCGCGCGCGATTCGCTCGCGCTCGCCGCGCACCAGCCCCGCGACCTCTGCATCTTCGGCATTCATGAGATCCACGATTTCGAGACTCGACGCCACGTCGATCCGCTCGGTACGCGGATTGCGCTGCTCCGTGGGCCTCGGGTCGGTAAAATCGCGGTTTGTCATGGGAGGGAAATAGACGCAAGATTACCAAATGCGAAAGCTCTCCGCGCTCTGCCTGGTGACGGCGCTGGGCTGTGTTCATCACCCCGCGACTCCTGCACCCGTCGTTCGGGGCGCTCCTGCCCCGGTTATCCCCGCCACGTGGACGTTGCGATCGCAGCCGGTGACGGCCCCGCACGCGATGGTCGTGACGGCGCATCCCCTCGCGACGCAGGCGGGCGTCGATATCCTGAAGCAGGGCGGCAACGCCATCGATGCGGTGGTCGCGGTGGCCTTCGCGCTCGAGGTCGTGCTCCCCGAAGCCGGCAACATCGGCGGCGGCGGCTTCATCGTACACCGCACGGCCACCGGCGAAGTCTCAGCACTCGACTATCGGGAAGCGGCCCCCTCCGGCGCGTCGCACGACATGTATCTCGACTCCGCCGGCAACTTGACGGACAAGAGCCTGGTGGGACACCTCGCCTCGGGCGTGCCCGGCAGCGTCGCGGGGCTGCACGAGGCGTGGACGCGCTACGGCTCGCTGCCGTGGGCCACGCTGCTGGCTCCCGCGATTCGCCTGGCGCAGGGCCACGTGCTCGACAGCGCGCGCAGCCGCGACATCGGCTATGAGGCGGACATGCTGGTGAAGTTCCCCGCCAGCCGGGCGCAGTTCCTGGTGCATGACAGTGCGCCGCCGCCGGGGACGATGTTCCTGCAACCCGATCTCGCCCGGACGCTGCAGCTCATCAGCGATTCCGGACCTGACGTCTTCTACCGCGGGCAGATCGCCGACTTGATCGTGGCCGAAATGCAGCGTGGCGGGGGGTTGATCACCAAGGACGACCTGCGACGCTATCGGGCCAAGTGGCGCACGCCGGTGCAGCTGAGCTATCGGGGCTACCACATCTACTCGATGCCGCCGCCCAGCTCGGGCGGCGTGACGATGGGCGAAATCCTGAACATTCTCGAAGGCTACGACACGCTCCCCGCCTTCGGGACGCCGGCGTACGTGCATCTGCTGACCGAGGCGATGCGCCGGGCGTTCATCGACCGTAACCGTTGGCTGGGGGACCCTGATTTCGTCGAAATGCCGCTCGACCGTTTGCTCTCAAAATCATACGCCGCTACGCTGCGGTCACAGATCGATCCACAGCACGCGACCCCGACGCCGCCGCAGGCCACGAGCGGCAGCGAGGGAATGAACACGACGCATTACTCGGTGGTCGATGCCCAGGGCAATGCGGCCGCGGTCACGACGACGTTGAACGGCGGCTTCGGCAGCGGCGTCACGGTGACGGGGGCCGGTTTTCTCTTGAACAACGAGATGGACGACTTCACGTCGGCACCGGGCAAGGCGAACATGTACGGGCTCGTGCAGGGCGAGGCCAACGCCATCGCGCCCAACAAGCGGATGCTCTCTGCCATGACGCCGTCGATTGTGACCGACAGCAGCGGCCAGGTCCAGCTGGTGCTGGGAACGCCCGGCGGGCCGACGATCATCACGACCGTGACGGAGGTCATCCTCAACGTGCTGGACCACGGAATGAGTCTGGGCGCCGCGGTGGCGGCGCCGCGGATGCACCACCAGGCGCTTCCCGACGTCACCCGCTACGAGCGCGGAGGGCTGAGCGACGAGACCGCGGCGGCGCTGCGCGCGATGGGGCACGCGATCGAGCTGCGCGGCCGACAGGGGACGGTGGCCGCCATACAAAGAACCGCCGAGGGGTGGGTCGGTGTCGCTGACCCACGCTACGCCGGCGGTGCACTGGGCTACTGAGAGGTCTCTGAAAATGCGCCCAACCCAGCAGTCCTCACCCGCGGACGTCGTCGTCGTGGGCTCGGGAGCCGGCGGTGGCATGGCCGCCTACGTCCTGACGAAGGCCGGCCTCAACGTCACCGTGCTCGAAGCCGGCGGCCCGTGGGACAACACGACCGACTCGGCGATGTTCACGTGGCCCTACGATTCGCCGCGCCGCGGCGCGTCCACCAAGGAGCGGCCCTTTGGCGAGTTCGACGGCTGCATCGGCGGCTGGGAGATCCCCGGGGAGCCCTACACCGTCGCCAGAGGGGACAGGTTCCGCTGGTGGCGGGCGCGGATGGTCGGCGGCAGGACGAACCACTGGGGTCGCATCTCGCTCCGCTTCGGCCCGCGCGACTTCAAGGCGAAGACGTTCGACGGCTTGGGCGATGACTGGCCGATCGGCTACGACGACGTCAGGCCCTATTACGACAAGTTGGAGCAGCTGGTGGGCGTGTTCGGGAGCAAAGCGAACATCCCCAACGCCCCCGACAGCATCTTCTTGCCGCCCCCCAAGCCGCGCTGCTACGAGTTGCTCGTGCAGCAGGCGGCTCGCCGGCTCAATGTCACCTGTGTCCCGTCGCGGCTCTCGATCCTCACCAGACCGCTGCCCGGGCGCGCGGCGTGCCACTACTGCGGCCAGTGCAATCGCGGCTGCAAGACGAACTCCAACTTCTCCTCGACGAATGTCCTGATCGCCCCGGCCCTCAGGACGGGTAAGCTCACGCTCGTGACGAACGCGATGGCGCGCGAGGTGACGATGGGCCGAGATGGTCGCGCCAGCGGCATCACGTACATCGACACCAAGGACGGGAGCGAGCATCACATCGACGCCCGCGTGGTCGTGGTGGCCGCCAGCGCATGCGAAACGTCGCGTCTGCTGCTCAACTCCAAGTCGCCATCATTTCCCAACGGGCTCGCGAACGGCAGCGGGACGGTGGGCAAGTATCTCACGGACACGACCGGCACCGACGTCTCGGGCTTCATCCCGAAGATGATGGATCACGTCCCTCATAATCACGACGGTGTGGGAGGAATGCACGTCTACATGCCGTGGTGGCTGGACAACAAGAAGCTCGACTTCCCGCGCGGCTATCACATCGAGGTGTGGGGCGGCGCCGACATGCCGGACTACGGCTTCATGGGCGGAATTCACCGCTACCCACCGGGCGGCGGCTACGGGAAACAGCTCAAGCAGGACTATCGCCGCTATTACGGCGCCTACGTGGGCTTCTCCGGCCGCGGCGAGATGATTCCCAACGACGGCAGCTACTGCGAGATCGATCCCAACGTCGTGGACAAATGGGGAATCCCCGTGCTCCGCTTCCACTGGCAGTTTACCGACCACGAATACCTGCAGGTGAAACACATGCAGGAGACCTTCCGGGCACTGATCGCGGAGATGGGTGGTGAGGTCTATTCGCCGATGCCGACGCGCGAGGACGGCTACGGCATCGCGGCGGGTGGCGTGATCATCCACGAGCTGGGTGGCGCGCGCATGGGCGCCGACCCCAAGACCTCGGTCGTGAACAGCAACTGCCAGACGCACGAGGTCAAGAATCTTTTCGTTGCCGATGGTGCTCCGTTCACGTCGCAGGCCGACAAGAATCCCACCTGGACGATCATGGCGCTGTCGTGGCGCACGTCGGAGTACATCGCGACACAGCTGAAAGCGAGGAGCTTGTGAAACGGCGCGAAGCGGTAGGCGCGATGGCCATGGCCGCGGTGACGGCGGCGTTTAAGTGGACGCCCGCAGAGGCGGCACGGGCGGCAGGGTTGGCGCGCACTGCGCTGCAAGCCCCCCCCTCCTCCCCGTACGCGCCGACGTTTTTCACACCCCACGAATGGGAGACGGTACGGATGCTGGTCGACCTCGTGATCCCGCGCGACGAGCGCTCGGGTAGCGCGACCGACGCCGGCGTCCCGGAGTTCATGGACTTCATGCTCAGCGACCGGCCGGACGGCCAGGTCCCGATGCGGGGCGGGCTCGCGTGGCTGGACAACGAGTGTTCCGAGCGCTCGGGAAAGACCTTCCTGCAGTGTTCGGAAAGTGAACGCTCCGCCGTTCTGGACGACATTGCCTGGCCCAAAAAAGCAAAACCGGAGCACAGTCAAGGCGTTGCCTTCTTCAACATGTTCCGCGACCTGACCGCGTCGGGGTTTTTCACCAGCAAGATCGGATTCGCCGATCTCGACTACCAGGGCAACACGTTCGTGAGCGAGTGGAAGGGCTGCCCGGACGCAGCGCTGCGCAAACTGGGCGTCACCTACGAGGGGACGGAATGAGCAAGCGGCTCGGCATTGGGATCGTGGGGAGCGGTTTCAACGCGAAGTTTCACATGCTCGGGTTCGTGGGCGTCCGCGACGCCGACATCCTGGGTGTGTGGAGCCCCAATCAACAGAACGCCGCCGCGACCGCCGGCTATGCGAAAAAGCTCGGCGTCGGCGACGCCAAGCCGTACCCCTCCATTGCCGCGATGGTCGAAGATCCCTCGATCGGCGCGATCTGGCTCTGCGGTCCCAACCAGGCACGCATCGACAACGTCGAGGAGATGGTCAGCGCCATCGACCGTGGCAAAGGCTCGCTGCTCGGCGTCGCCTGCGAGAAACCGCTCGCCCGGAACGTAAGTGAAGCAAAACGGGTGCTGGACTTGGTCAATAGAGTTGGGCTGCCTCACGGTTACCTCGAGAACCAGGTCTTTGCGCCGCAGGTCGACGTCGGACGCACACTGCTGTGGGCGCGCGGCGCCAAGCTCACCGGCCGTCCCTACCTCGCGCGCGCCGCGGAAGAGCACAGTGGCCCCCACGCGCCGTGGTTCTGGCAGGGGAAGCTGCAGGGCGGCGGCGTGCTCAATGACATGATGTGTCACTCGTCGCTGCTGGTGCAGCACCTGCTCACCGATCCGACGAAGCCGCGTTCCCTCAAACCAAAGCGCGTCACCGGTCACATCGCGAGTCTGAAATGGAGCCGGCCGGCATACGTGAAGAAGCTGTCGAGGATGATGGGCAGCGAGGTGAATTACGACAAGACGCCGTCGGAAGACTTCGCGAGCGTGCTGATCGAATTCGAGTCCGAAGACGGCCACAAGGTCCTCGGCGAAGCGACCACGTCGTGGAGCTTCATCGGCGCGGGACTGCGGTTGTCGGCCGAGCTGCTCGGGCCCGAGTATTCGTTGCAGTGGAACTCGCTCGACTCAGGGCTGAAGCTGTTCTTCAGCCGCGAGGTTCAGGGCAAGGCGGGCGAAGATCTCGTTGAAAAACAGAACGCCGAAGTGGGGCTCATGCCGGTCGTCGCGAACGAGGCGGTAGCGTACGGGTATGAGGCCGAGGATCGCCATTTCGTGCAGTGCTTCCTGAACAAAGAGAAGCCGTCGCTCACGTTCGACGATGGCTTCCAGGTCGTCAAAGTCCTGATGACCGCGTACATGAGCGCCGAGCAGGGCAAGACGCTCGAGTTTCCGCCGGCTGGGATCGATTCGTTCCTGCCGGCTGTCGCCCAGGGGACGTGGAAGCCATGATCGACGTGCTAGCTTTGCTGCTGATGGCACAAGCCCAGCAGTGGCCGCAACACTCGATGGATCGTCCGCGGCCCCCGGTCGTGGACCCGGGGGGGGGGCCGGGGGGGCCGGGGGGGCCGGGGGGGCCGGAGCGCCCGCCGGTCCCCGCGCCGAAGGACGCGATCGTCTTGTTCGACGGCTCCGACCTCGCGCAGTGGCGCGCGCAGGACAGCAGCGCCGCGAAATGGATCGTGAAAGACGGCTACGTCGAAGTGAAGCCGGGCACCGGCATGCTGGTTTCGGCGCGCGGGTTCGGCGACGTGCAGCTCCACATCGAATGGCGGACGCCGACGCCGCCCCAGGGTGAAGGCCAGGAGCGCGGTAACAGCGGCATCTTTCTGATGGGGATCTACGAGCTGCAGGTGCTGGATTCCTACCAGAATGACACCTATCCCGACGGCCAGGCGGGGGCGATCTACGGCGAGAACCCGCCGCTCGTCAACGCCACGCGGCCACCCGGCGCGTGGCAGGCGTACGACATCGTGTTTCGCCGGCCCCACTTCAAGGCCGACGGCTCGCTCGAGCGCCCGGCACGCATGACCGTGTTTTTGAACGGCGTACTGATTCAGGATAACTTCGAGCTGGTGGGGCCCACCGCGAACCAGGCTCGACCGCCATATCGCGCGCACCCGGACAAGTTGCCACTGAAGTTACAGGATCACGGCAATCCGGTGCGCTACAGAGACATCTGGATTAGGGAGCTGGAGTAGCTCGCTCGGCTTTAAAGAACAACGCGAAGAAGACCAACACGGCTGCCGCAAACCCCGCCGGCAACCACCAAAAGTGCGCCCACTGATCGAGCGTTAGCGCCGTGGCCTCCGGACCGCTCAGGAAACGGTTGTAGACCCGGCCAGCGATCTGTGCGCCGATCAGCATGCCCACGCCGTAGGTGACGAGCACGAGGAAGCCCTGCGCCTGGCCGCGGACCGCGGGCGTCGACTTCTTGTCGACGTAGATCTGACCCGTGACGAAGAAAAAGTCGTAGCAGGGACCGTGCAGCAGAATGCCCAATGCGATGAGCCAGAAGATCGCGCCCGGTGCGGCGAGCGCGAACAGCCCGTAGCGCAACACCCAGGCGGCCATCCCCAGCATCAGCATTTTCTTCACACCGAGTCGCAGGAACATCAGCGGCATCAGCAGCATGAAGATGGTCTCGGACATCTGCCCGAGCGTCTGGGTGGCGGCGATCTTCGTCACGCCGGCGGCGCCGAGGAAGAGCTGGGTGAAGTTGTAGTAGACGGCGAGCGGGATGCACAACAGCAATGAGGCGGTGATGAAGACGTAGAACGGCCGGTCGCCGATCTGCGCGAACGCGTCGAGGCCGGCAATGCTGCGCAGCGAGACCCGCTGCCCTTTCCCCGGAGGCGGCGTGTGCGGGAGCGTGAAGGCGAACACCCCCAGCAAGACGCTCGCGATACCCGAGGTGTACAGCGGCCAAGCCGTTTTTTCCGCGACGGATCCGATGAGCGGCCCGAGCACGAGGCTGATGAACAATCCGGCCACGATCCAGCCGATCGTCCCGAACACGCGGATGAGCGGGAATTGCTGCTCTTGCGACTGGATGTGATGGAACGCCAGACTGTTCGCGAGGCCAAGCGTCGGCATGTAACACAGGTTGTAGGCGAGGAGGAGCAGGATGAAGGTCGTCGGCGATGCGGTGAAGCGCGGGACGGCACAGAGGATAAAGCCGCCCAGCACATGCAGGAGGCCGAGCACTTTCTCGGTGGCAAAGTAGCGGTCGGCAACGAGCCCCAAGAAAAATGGAGCGACGATGGCCGCTATCGGGTTCACCGTGTAGGGCCAGTAGGTCAGTCGCTCCATCCCGTGATTCGTCATGTACACGGCAATCGTCGTGTACCATGCCCCCCAGATGAAAAACTGGAGGAACATCATCACGGACAGCTTGGTGCGGATCACCGCGTCAAGATGCCGCTACCGCGAGTTCCTTCGTCAGTCGGATAATGATGTGCGCCCCCGCCGGCAGAATGATGTCCGAGTCCTTCGTCGCGTTCGCGGCGGCGGCGCCCGCGGCACCGCCCACGATGCCGCCGATGATCGTGCCCTTGCGGTTACCGCCGAGCACCCGGCCCAGCACCGCGCCCGCGACTGCGCCCGCTCCCACCTTGGCCGCGTCACCGGAGGTCACGCCGCGGCCCTTGTGCACCGTCTCGAGCGAGTCCACCGTAGCATCGATCGGGTATGTGTTGCCCCCTACGGTGACGCTCGCAACGCTCAACGTCAAGGTCCCGGGAGTGCGCGGATTCGGCGCCGGTTTTACGTCGGTAATCTTCCCGTTGACTACCGCGCCGGCGGGGACGACCACCTGGCCGGCCGCGTTCTTCACGTCTTCGACGACGCGGGCCGTGAACGCCTCACCGGGCTTGGCGGTACGCGACGAAATCGTATCGGTCGCCGCAATGTCGAACGTGGCGCCGGCGCTGAGCCTCCGTAGTGCCGGAGCGACCGGCGGCGCCGGCGTCGTGCGGTGCGTCGGCGTGCGCGTGGCCGGCGGCGCGGCCGGCGGGTTGGTCTGATGCTCGGGCATGTCGCGCAGCGTCGCCGTGGAGTCGGCGGGCGCCAGGGTCAGATTGCGGGCGGTCGAGTCGCTGGCCTGGGCCTGGTCCTGTCCTTTTTGGCAGGCGCCCAAGCCGAACACAGCGATGCTCGCCAGAATGGCAAACCTGGTCATAAAGTCCTCTCAGTTACGACGGTAGTACGTCACTATTTCAAGAATTCTTGAAATAACCGCGGCCGGGGGCCACGCCAAAAGCGTACCCGGGCTGCAACTTCCGGTTTCTACAGCCGTTCCCGCAAGAACGCCGGCGTCAAACCCCGCAGATAGCCCGCTAGTAGCGTAAAACTATCTGTGACAAGGAGAAGGCCCAACAGGACCAGGAGCGCGCCGGCGACGCGATCGACCCAGACAATGTAAGGCCGAAAACGCTGGAACCACACTAAAAACCTGTCCAACGCGAGCGCGGTCACAAGGAACGGGATAGCCAGTCCCAATGCGTAGACGGCAAGCAGCAAAACGCCGCGTCCCAGGCCGGCCTGCGTGGCGGCGAGCGTGAGAATGCCGCCGAGGATCGGCCCGATGCAGGGCGTCCACGCCGCGCCGAACGTGAACCCGACCACCCCCGAGCCGAAATAGCCGATCGGTTTGCGCGCCAGCTGGATGCGCCATTCGCGCATCAGGAACGCCGGCCGCAGGATGCCGAGCAAATACAGGCCGAACAGGATCAGCAACACGCCGCCGATCCGCCCCAGCCACACCTGATAGTCGCGCAGCAGGTTGCCCACCGCAGACGCGGCCGCGCCGAGCAAGATGAAGACGAGTGAGAACCCCGCGACGAACCAGACGCCGTGCAGCAACGCCGTCCAGCGCCGCCGCTCTACTTCCTCCACTGTCATGCCGGTGAGGAATCCGACGTAGCTCGGAATCAGCGGCAGCACGCACGGGGACAGGAAACTCAGCAGTCCGGCCGCGAACGCGACAGCCACGCTACCCGCAGAACGCGACCGCGGACACAACAGTGGTCCAGCGCGCGTCGGGACCGCATTCGGCGGTCGACGTCACGTTCATCGTGCGCACGATCTCGCCGGAGAGCAGCCACTGCTCGCGCCGCTCGTCCCACGCCTTCTCGGGATCGAAGGGGACCCCGAGCACCGTCCCCAACATCGAGGCGGCGAGGTCCTCGGCGTACTCCCCCGCGGTAACCTCGTTCTGGCCGTAGCTGTGGTGTTCGGAGATGTATCCGTGATGGGAGGGGTCGGCGGGGAGCGCGAGCCCGATCGACGCCGCGATGAGACGGCTCGGCTCGTTGGTGGACGACTCCGCGACGACGGTGAACAGCACCTGCCCGGGCCGCAACATGCTCAGCCCCTCTTCGCGATCGACAAGCTCGCAATGAGGGGGAAAAATTGAGCTCACCCGGACGAGGTTGAAGTTCGCAAGATGCGCATCGCGCAACGCCATCTCGAAGCTGGTGAGCTTTTCCTTGTGCCGACCGACGCCTTTGGTGAGAAAGGCCTTGGTCGGGATGAACATTCGGGCGTCAATCAACTCGGGACTACCTCCCTTCGTACCAGACCGCGGGACCCAGCTCGACCGGCAGCTCCGTATCGCCACCCCGGTCCACCGTCGCCTGCAACACCTGCGCCAGCACCTCCGCGGTGCTGAGCGCCACCTCAACGACTTCCACTTTTGCCTGCCCGCGTTCCTTACCACGCACCACGAGCATGTATTTCGCGGTGTAGACGCGCAACCGGCCATCGGCGGCGGCACTCTTGCGCGTCACCACCGCCGTCCCCCACTCGCGTCCCTGCCGTTTGATCGGCCGGAACACGTAGATCGCCTCGATCTCCGCCGGCGGCACCTGCGCCGCGACGGCCTCGGCGAGCTTGGCCCAGCCCGCGCCCTGCCCTGCAGCTAACGGTGTAAGACCGCCGGCGCCGAGGCTTGCCATCGCTCCACGTAGAACCGCAGGACGTGCATGAAATCCTGCGCATTGGTGACGACGCCGTATGCCTGATGCGTGCCGCGGTCGCGTAACTTGGTCACCACGAATTCGGTTTGATCGACGCAGATCGTGGTCAGCGGCCGAATATCTTCAGTCACGTCCGTCTCGACAAAAGCGGGAAGCATATTCCCCACGGCGATCGCATGCAGCGCCGTCGCCACGAAGATCGCGAACGTCGCGGTCGATGTATGCGCGCGCATCGCGTCCTGCGCCGCGAGCGTGTCGGGGATGACGTCGGGCAAGGGACCGTCATCGCGAATCGAGCCTGCGAGCACGTACGGAATGCGATTGGACACGAGCGTGTGCATGATGCCGCTCTTGACGATCCCCTGGGTCACGGCCTGCTCGATCGAACCCGCGCGCCGTATGGCGTTGATCGCGCGCATGTGCAGTCCGTGCCCGCCCTCCACACTTTCCCCGGAGCTGGACATTCCGAGCGTGGTGCCGAAGATCGCGGCCTCGAGATCGTGTACGGCCACGGCATTGCCACCCAGCAGCGTATGGCAGTAGCCGTTTTCGATGAACCAGATCATGTCTTCGCGCGCGCGGGCGTGGACGAGGGCGGGGCCGATGACCCAGACGATCTTGCCGCCGCGGACCTTCTCTACGCCCAGCAGCTCCGCGAGGACGCCGTAGTCCACGGGCCGCTCGCGCGACACTTCCGTCGCCATGAAGCGGAATTCGTTGGGACTGTGCGTACCGCCGAGAAAACCTTCGGCGTGGACGAAGATGCCTTCGCTGCCGTCTTCCGATGCGGCGACCGCCACCCGGTCCCCGCGGCGCACGCGTCGCGGCTCCGTGACAACGAGATCGTCGGCCGCCACCTGGACGATGACGCAGTCCATGCGCGGCAGCCGCGGCCGCCGCCACTCCCCCGGCAGCTTTACATATGTCGGGAGGTTCGTCGTCGAAAAAAAACCGTCGGGCAGAACCCCGTCGGCTGGTGCGGGCGTGAATCGCGCGTCGGGCGCGCCCGACAGCGGAGGCGCGGCAAAGTTGGGTGGTCGGTACTGAAAACGGGGGCCACTCACAGGCCGGTGAAAATACCCGAAGAGAAACGGCTTTCACAAGAGTGAAACGGGATCGCGATCGACCATCACCGCGCCGCCCCGATGCGCCTGCGCGCGCCACGCGCGCACGACGCGGCCGAGCACGCGCGGCTCCGCCGCCTTTACGAGCACGTGCCAGCGCCAGCGCCCCTTGATGCGCATCAGGGGACATGGCGCGGGGCCCAGCACCGTCAGCAGCCCTTCCAGCCGCTCGCGGGAGGCGCGTCGCAGCCACGCGGCGACCTTTTCCGCCAGCTCCGCCGTCCTAGCGTGATCGGTGGTCGCGATGACGAAGCGAACCAAGCCGGTTCGTGGAGGATAAGGAGGGTTCGGCGGTGCTCGCAGCGGCAGCTCGGCCGCCGCAAACTGCGAGACGGAGTGCGCCGCCGCCGCGCGGATCGCGTGGTGATCGGGCGAGCGCGTCTGCACGAACACGTGGCCACCGCGCGGCCCCCGTCCCGCTCGGCCGGCGACCTGGGCCACAAGCTGGAACGTGCGCTCCCCGGCGCGAAAATCGGGGAAATGCAGGCCGGTATCGGCATCCACCACGCCGACAATGGTGACGTTGGGGAAATCGAGCCCTTTGGCGATCATCTGCGTGCCGAGCAGGATGTCGACCTCGCCGCGCCCGACGCGCTCCAGGATGTGATGGTGCGCCCATTTGCTCGTGGTGGTGTCGAGATCCATGCGCGCGATGCGCGCCGCGGGATAGCGCAGACCGAGGAAGTGCTCGAGTTGCTGCGTGCCAAGCCCGCGCAGGCGCTGGGTCGGATTGCCACACACCGCGCAGATCTCGGGAATCGGCTCCTCGTGCCCGCAGTAATGGCACCGCAACGCCGGCGGCGTGTGGTGGACCGTGAGCGCGATGGCACACTGCGGGCATCCCGGCACGTTGCCGCAGCCCGGACACTGGACGAACGTGGCGAAGCCGCGCCGGTTGAGCAGCAGAATGATCTGCTCGCCACGCTCCAGCGCTCCGGCAATCGCGGTATCGAGCGCCTCACTCCAGGGGATCACACCGGCTTCCGACGGCGCGATCCGTGCGGCGCTGCGCAAGTCCACCACTTCGACGGGTGGCAGCGGCCGCGCGCCCACGCGGTCGGGCAGCTCGAACAACGCCACCCGGCCCTGATCGACCTGGTCCAGCGTCTCGAGCGACGGCGTCGCGCTGCCCAGGATCAGCCGCGCCCCCTCCAGTTGCGCGCGCATCGCCGCCGCGTCGCGCGCGTGATAGCGCGGCAGCGAGCCCTGCTTGTAACTCGGCTCGTGCTCCTCGTCCACGACGATCGCGCCGAGCCGCTGTACGGGCGCGAACACGGCGGAGCGCGGGCCGACCGCGACCAGCCGCTCGCCACGGCGCAAGGCGCGCCATGCATCGGCACGCTCGCCGTCGGACAATCCCGAGTGGAGCACGGCGACCTTGTCGCCGAAGACGCCGCGGACGCGGGCGACGGTCTGCGGAGTCAGGGCGATTTCGGGGACGAGGAGAATCGCGCCGTTGCGAGACGCTACGACGCTACGAAGTACGTCGAGATAAACGAGCGTCTTTCCCGAGCCAGTGACGCCGTGGAGTAAGACAGGTTTATCGATGGGTGTACCGGCAATCCCCTCTACGACACGGCGCTGGTCGTCTGTGAGTGTGGGGGGTGGAGGTGACAAGAGGGTCGCAAACGGATCGCGCATTTCCGGCAGCCGCTCGATGCGCGCGAGGCCCTGCCGTACCAGCCCATCGAGGGCATTCCTGGACAAACGCAGCTGACCCACCAAGTGCGACACCGGCGCACGCCCCCCCAGAGCCTCGACGGTTTCATAGACCGCCCGTCGCTTGGGCGCCCGCTTGAAACGCCGCTCCCGCTCGAGCAGGGACTCCAGTCCATTCCCAACGAGCACAAGGAGGCGTTCTGCGGCCGGTGCCGGTCCGGCGGGCCGGGCGACACTCCAGAGAGGCCCGGGGAGGATCGCGCGCAACGACAATCCGAGGGGGGCACCGTAGTAGTCGGAGATCCAGCGGCCCAAGGCGAGCAGCGCGGGTGAGAGCGCGGGCTGATCGTCGGGTGCGGCGGAAATCGGTTTGATGTTGCTGACGGCTGACGGCAGATGGCTGATGACTTCAGTCACGATTCCTACAACCCTGCGCCGCCGCAGCGGCACGACCACGCGAGCCCCCGGGACGACGCGATCCGTCAGGGTATCAAGGACTTCGTAGATGTAGGAGCGCTTGACCGGAAGGGGGAGCGCCACCGCGGCATAGCGCGGCACGCTCATTTGCGCCGGACGCCGAGCCCGGGCTCCGTGGGAAGACGGATCTGACCGTTGTCGATCGTCGCACCGGCAAATGGATCGTCCACCGTCAACGCCGCACCGTCCAGGTCGGCCGCGTCCACGAGCGGCGTGAAGTGCGCGGCGGCGGTGATGCCGAGCGACGTCTCGATCATGCAGCCGACCATGACGAGCATGCCGTGCGCGCGCGCGGTGGCGATCATGCGCAGCGCTTCGCGCAGCGAGCCGCATTTCGCGAGCTTGATATTGATCCCGTCCGCCCGTCCGACGAGGCGGGGAATGTCCGTCGCGACGAGGCAACTCTCGTCCACGACCACGGGCAGGTTGTGTTTCGCCGCCGCCCGTCGCACGTCGCTCAAACCCTCGAGGTCGTCGGGGGGGAGCGGTTGCTCGAGGAATTCGACGCCGTACTCCTTCAAGACCGGGATCATCTGCTTGGCCCGCGCAACCGACCAACCGGCGTTGGCGTCCACGCGCAGCGGCTTGCGCGTCGCCTCACGCACCGTACGGAGGATCTCCTCATCGCGGTCGGTGCCGAGCTTCACCTTCAGAATGGGATAGTCGTCGGCCTCGCGGACTTTGGCGCGCATCTTGTCCGGCGCGTCGAGCCCGATCGTGAAAGACGAGAGCGGCGCCCGCTGGGGATCGAGCCCCCACAGCCGCCACAGCGGCTGGCCCAGCTTTTTCCCGGCGAGGTCATGCAGCGCGGCGGAGAGCGCCGCGCGGGCCGCCCAGTTCTTCGGCAGCGCGTGCTCCCAGCGATCCTCCGCGGCCTCGAGGTCGAACGGATCGCGCGGCAGGTGTGACGCGAGCTTTGCGAATGCCGCGAGCACGGTGTCGAGGGTCTCGCCGTAGAACGACGAGGGATCCGCTTCCCCCCACCCCTCCAGTCCGTCGTCGTCCACCAGGCGGACCCAGGCGCGCTTGTACCCGTTCGTCGAGCCGCGGGCGATGGCAAACGGATGACGGGTGGTGATGGAGCTCTGCTCGACGACGAGCTTCAGAGCCATCGATTCTTCTTGAGCCACCACATGATGACGCCGGAGGTCACTGCCATGACGACGAGGGCGCCGTAGAAGCCGTACGGATTGTGGGTCGAGGGCATCTGGCTGAAGTTCATGCCGAAGATTCCCGCGATGACGATCAGCGGCAGCGCGATCGTGGCGACGATCGAGAGCTGCTTCATCACCGTGTTCAAGCGGTTCGAGGTCTGCGAGAGATACGTCTCGAGCACGCCCGCCAGCAGGTCGCGCACGGTGTCCATCGATTCCACGATGCGGATCGTGTGGTCGTACACGTCGCGGTAGTAGAGCTGCGTGTCGGGGCGAATGAAGCCGCACGGCCGGTTGGTCAGGATGTTGAGGACTTCGCGCAGCGGGCCGACGTGACGGCGCAAGGAAAACGCCGAGCGCTTCGCCTTGAAGATCTCGTGAATCAGGCCGGGATCGAACCGCTCGAAGAGCCGCTCTTCCAGCCCGTCCACCATGGTGTTGAGCTCTTCGACGATGGGGAAATAGGCGTCCACCGACTGGTCGATGATGTTGTGCATCGCCATCTCGACGCCGCGGGCGAGCAGGTCGGGATTGCGCTGCAGCCGGTCGCGGACGATGGCGCAGCTCTTCGAGGGCAAGGCATGCACCGTCACCAGGAAGTTCTTGCCGAGGAAGAAATACAGGTTCGACGTGGCGAGATCGTAGGGCTCCGGCGTGCCCTCGTCGAAGCGAATCACCGCCATCACGACGAAGACGTAGCGGTCGTACTCCTCGAACTTGACCCGGCTCCCCGGCGACAGCGTGTCTTCGATGGAGAGCGGGTGGAACTCGAAGACTTTCTCGAGCAGCGCATGCTGGTGCATGCTCGTGCTGTCGATGTCGACCCACAGCTCGCCCTCGCCGCTTTGGAGAATCTCGCGAATGCGTGCCGGTGAAAAATCCTGCTCAAGCGTGCCATCGGGCCGCCGGTAGATGCTCGACGGCCAGTGCTTCGAGGCCTGCGGCTGTTGTGCCGGGACGGAAGGGGCGGTCACGACCTCAAGATAGCGCGCGCACGAGAGCCACGACACCGGCGGCGAGCAGGTCGAGCCGGTAGCCGCCTTCCAGCACAGCGACGACGGGGCGCGTTCCCATCCGCTCGCGCAGCGCCTCGGTCCAGCGGGTGATGTCGTCGGGCTCGAGCGTGAACTCGCCGAGCGGGTCACCGGCGAGGGAATCGAATCCGGCGGAAATCAGCAGCATGTCGGGCTGCCAATCCTCGAGCGCGGCATCCACGCCGGCGAGGAAATCGCGCACGTAGCTCGCGCGCGGCAGCCCGCCCGGACGCGGGATGTTGAAGACGTTGCCGACGCCGCGCTCGGCGGCCGCGCCCGTGCCCGGATACCACGGATACTGATGCATCGACACAAAGCGGATGGAGGGGTCGCGCTCGACGAGCGCCTGCGTGCCGTTGCCGTGGTGCACGTCCCAATCCACGATCAGCACGCGCGCGCACCCGAGCGCCTGTGCCTGGCGGCCGGCCAGCACCACGTTATTGAGAAAGCAGAACCCCATCGCCCGGTCCGCCAGGGCGTGATGACCGGGCGGGCGGGTAATGCCGGCGGCTGTCCCCTTCCGCGTCCCCTGTTCGACCGCCGCGAGCGCGACGCCGGCGGACGCCAGGACGCTCTCCCAGCTGCGCGGGCCGAGAAACGTGTCGGCGTCGAGCGCGCCGCCACCGCGCGCGTTCATCGCCTCGAGCAAATCGATATACGGGGGAGGATGCACGCGCTCGATCGCGGGGCGCGCCGCCGGCGGGGCTTCCACCCATTCCACGTGCTGCGCCAGCTCGGGGTGTCGCAGTGCCTCGAGCACGGCCTCGAACCGTTGCGGGCGCTCCGGGTGTCCCGCGCCCGCGTAGTGGTGCCGGCAGGCCGGGTTCCAGACGACTGCGGTCGACACCTAGCTCTGGCGGTTGGTGTGCAGCAGCTCGCGAATCGATTCCACTTCGCGCTTCATCTCTTTACGGGCGGCGGCCAGGTCCGCCATGATCCGGCGGTAGCGCTGCCACCCCACGATCACGAGCACCGCCGCGACGCCGCAGACGGCGGCCCAAAGGAAGCGGCTGACGAGCGCGAACAGCACCGCGTCGAGCAGCAAAAACCCGACGGCGAGGATCGTGACGGCCCGCGTGAAGGCGGAGGTGCTCACCGCACCGGTTGCCGCCGGGCCGGCAGCACGATGAAAGGGGCGTTCGGGACGGCGCCCAGGGCCCGCAGCGTGAGCGATTCGTCGAGCACGGCGGCGCCGCGAAACTTCACGACGTACTCCTGGTCGCCGAGTGGCGCCCGCTTCAACGCGGCGCGCAAGGCTTCTCGCTTGAGCTGCGCGACCGTCGTGGTGTCATCCACCTGCACGGGCACCTGCTCCCACGCGGGCGTCACCATGACCCGCACGGCGTACCGCTCACCGACGGCCGGGCTCATGCCACCTCGAGCGGTGACGCCAGGGGCAACGTCGAGAAGAACCGGTCCAGCGCCTGATCGAAGAACAACGTCGAGGCGCGGACGCGAGTCACGCCCCGCTCTTTGTCCTCCCAGGCGCTGATCACGATTTCCTCGCCCCCTTGCCCGCGCAACGTCACGAAGCTCGGCCCCGCCTTCTCGATGAATGCCGCGGCGTGGGGCACACGCTCGGCGAAGAACTGCTGGGCGCGCGCCAGCACGTCGGCGGGCGGGAGCGAAACGGTCGTCGTGTGGGTCATGGCGTCGGGAAAGATAGCGCCTGCCGGAAGTCAGCGCGCGCCGCCGTCCCGGTCTGGAAGGGACCTGTCGGCTTCCGCGAGAATCTGTTGCAGGACGTCGAACTCGACGGGTTTGGTGAGGTGATGATTGAAGCCCGCGTCGATGGAGAGCGTGCGGTGCTGTTCCCGGCCCCAGCCGGTCAACGCCACGAGGACCATGTCCTTCGCCCACGGCTTCTCACGCATCAGTTTCGCCAGGTCATACCCCGTCATCTTGGGTAGACCGATGTCGAGAACCGCGACGTCGGGCCGGAAGTCCTCGGCCGCCACCAGTGCCGTCTCTCCGTCACCCGCGGTGTTGACTTCGTAGCCCAGCATGCGCAGCAGCATCGCGAGGCTGTCCACCGAGTCCTCGTTGTCGTCGACGACGAGGATGCGGCAATGCTTGACCGCGTCCGGTTGATGCGGCACCTGCCGCTCCGGCGCGGGCTGCCGGTGCGATTGGACCGCCGGAAGCCGGATCGTGAACTGGCTCCCTTTCCCGAAGCCGCCGCTGGCTGCCGTGACCTCGCCGCCGTGCAGCTTCACCAGCCGTTCCACGAGGGCCAGGCCGACGCCGAGTCCCCGCTGCGCGCGATCGACCGACATGCCGCCCTGGGTGAAAAGGTCGAAGATGCGCGGCAGCACGTCGGCCGCTATGCCGACACCGTTGTCGGTCACCGTGATGAGGGCGCTGTCGCCGTCGCGCCCGCCGGAGAGCGAGATGCGGCCACCGGGGTCGGTGTACGTGGCAGCGTTGTCGAGCAGGTTCGCCACGACTTGCGTCAGGCGCGTCACGTCGCCCTCGACGTAAACCGGATCGGTGGGCAATGAGACGCTGAGCGCGTGGTGCGATCGCTCGATCAGCGCGGCGGTCGCTGCGACGGCCGCCTGCAGTATCGCGGCAACCTCCACGCGTTCCCGGCGCAGCTCGATCGTCCCGCGCGTGACGCGCGAAACGTCGAGCAAGTCGTCGACCAGCCGGGTCATGTGCTCCGTCTGCCGGTCGATGATGCTCGTCGCCCAGTCCAACTCTGCCTCGCTTGGCGTGCGGGCGCGCAGGACTGTCACCGCGTGGCGGATCGGGCCGAGGTGGTTTCGCAGCGCGTGTGCCAGCAACGCCAGGAACTCGTTCTTGCGCGTGTCGGATTCCTGCAGCTCGCGGCCGGCCGGGAGCATGCCGTGATCACTCAAGCAGGCGGAATGACAATACAGCGTGGCGGAATCGCCGCTCAAGGCGACCGGATCGCTTGCGGTCGGAGGGATCGTCCGCCCGCACAGGCAGCACTTTTCGGACGAGCTCACTCGGGAGCCTCGGGCCAGTACGTGTCCGGCCGGGCGGGCGGCGGCTGGTCGGCGTGCAGACGGTCGGCGCGGATATCCGCATAGATGAAGTTTTCGGGGGCGACCGGCGCGTCGGCGAGGCGCCGCAGCATCGCCAGTTGTCCGACATGCGTCATCGTGTCCGCGAAGGGACCCTGCAGGAGCTGCTCGGTGGTAATCGAGCACTTCGCGTCGCTCGCGAGCAGCTGCCCGACCGCTTCCAGCATCTCGTGGAAACGCGCGACCTCCGCCTTGAAGGTGGGCAGCGGCGCCGGCTTCGCGGGATACGATCCGCCGACAAAATACGTGCGCACGTAGCCCATGAGCGCCGTCATGTGCCGCACCAGCTCCGCCGGCGTACGCGCGCGGTTGCCGGCGCTGAACGTCGGATAGTGCTCGGGCGCGTCGCGCAGCGCTTTCTGCGTGCGGTAGGCGATGGCGGCCAGGAAATGGTGCAGCAGCTCGCGGTCTCGATCCATGCTAGCGACGGAACATAAAGAACACCGCCCCGCACAGGCACACGCCGGCCCACAGATAGTTCAGGCGCACCGGTTCCTTCATATAGAAGACGGCAAACGGCACGAACACGCTCAGGGTGATGACTTCCTGCAGAATCTTGAGCTGGCCAAGCTGCAGCTGCGTATGTCCGATGCGGTTCGCGGGCACCTGGAGCAGGTATTCGAACAGCGCGATGCCCCAGCTGACCAGCGCCGCAACGATCCAGGGCCGCTGGCTCAGGTGCCGGAGATGTGCGTACCAGGCGAAGGTCATGAAGATGTTGGAGAGCACCAGCAGAACCACGGTCTTCGCAATGACGGGCATCCGCACGTCCTCGAGTTAACGAAGCGCCTTTAATACCTCTCGCGCGGCTCGCCGTCCACTCGACAGCGCCCCCGCCACCGTCCCGATTTCCGCTCCGTTCGTCGCTTCCCCGGCAAAGAACAGCGTGCCATCCACCGGCCGCGCCAGGGCGCGCGGGGCGCTGTCGCCGCCGACGCCGATGTAGCTGTAGGCGCCACGCGCGAACGGATCGGCGTGCCAGTCGTGACTGGCCGAGGCGTCGAGTTGTTGCTCCAGCTCGCGCCGCGGCACGGCAAGCACCTCGGAGAGCGCCACGAGACTGCGCTCGAGCCGCGATGACGGCTCTTCCTCGAGCAGCTGCTCGGCGGTCACGGCGCCCACATATCCGACGAGTACCGGCGAGCGCACCGGAAGCGACGTCCACCACGTCGGCACCTCCGCGCCGTGCGCGTGCACGAAGTTCAATCCGCTGCCGTTCGAGTCGGACTGCGCGCGCCGCTCCTTCAGGAATTCCGGTTTCTCCCAGAACGCCTCGCGGAATCGCAGCACGATCTTGAACACCTGCCCCGTCTCGATACCCGCCAGCGCGCGCTGTTTGGCGGGGAGCGCCGGATCGAAGCGCACGACACCGGCCTTGAGGACGGCGAGCGGCAGCGTGATCAATGCGGCGCGGGCGCGGACCGTGGGCAACGGCGCGCGGTCGCCACCGTGACACGCGACGCTGACGGCGCCGCGTTTCCACTGCACCGACTGGGCAACCGAGCTGAGACGCACCTCGGTACGGTCGGGATCCAACCCATCCCGCAGCCATTTCATCAGGGCGTCGCCGCCGTTCGCGATGCGGAACTGTTTGCCCTCGACTTCGTCTTCCTCGTCCCCCCCTTCCGTCTCGACCGCCAGCGACTTCGCACTCAAGCGGTCCGGGTGCGCGGCGTAAAAACCCTGCAGGAAGTCCCGCAGCATCCCGCGACGTGACGCCGGGACGCTCGCCGATTCCAGATACTCGCTGACCGGGAAATCCTTGCCGCGGCGCGCGAGGCGACGGGCGAGATCGCGGTTCATCCGATCGATGACCGCCCAGAAATCGCCCATCGGCTTGAACCGGCCGGCGCTCGCGAGCTCATGCGTGTCGGGCAGCTCCAGCACCGCGAGCCCGGCCGCCTGGGCGAGGGACAGGGTTTCGGCCGTCTCGCCGTGGATGAACTCGGCACCGAGCTCGAGAGGGATGGGTGCGCGCGGATCGTGCAGCGTGAGAACCCGGCCGCCGACCCGGGGCCGCGCCTCGATGATGGTGACGCGCAGGCCGGCGTGGGACAGATCGCGCGCCGCGGCAAGGCCGGCGGCGCCGGCGCCGAGCACCAGCACGTCGACGCGCTGCCGATCTCGTGGCATCTAGCGCCTACACCAGCGCACGCAGGGCATTCTCAATTTCGGAATTCGGCACTGCCCGCGCACCCAGATCCCGGGCGGCGCGCAACGCCGCGGCATCGACATGCGAGCCGAACGCCAGCACGGTGATGCCGCGCTGCACCAGCTCGCGAATTCGCGCTGCGCCGTTCGCATTGCCCAGCTCTACGACTGCCACGTCGAAAGGCTCGTCCCGCGTCGGTTCTGCTCCAGCCGTGCGCACGACCTCCTGCAGCTTCGCGCGAAAGAAGAGATCGCGGCACTCGACGAGTACGCGCTTCAACCCGCCAGCTTTTGCGTCAGGTACTCGACGAGCTTGCCGGCGGCGACGCGATCCTGTTTGAGCGTGTCGCGATCGCGCACCGTCACGGTCTGGTCCTGGGTCGACTGGCCGTCGATGGTGATACCGTACGGCGTGCCGGCTTCGTCCTGGCGCCGGTAACGGCGCCCGATCGATCCACCATCGTCGTAGAACACGTTGAAGTGGCGGCGCAGATCGTCGTGAATGCGGTGGGCCAGCTCCGGCATCCCGTCCTTGTTCACCAGCGGAAACACCGCCGCCTTGAGCGGCGCCAGCGACGGCTTGAGCTTCAGGACGACGCGCGTTTCGCCGCCCCCGCCCCCGCCCCCGCCCTCCCCCTCCCCCTCCCCCTCCCCCTCCGCCGCCGCTTCGCCGCCGACTTCTTCTTCTCTATACGCGTCGCACAAAACCACCAACGTCGTCCGGTCGGCGCCCGCCGACGTCTCGACGACGTAGGGGAGGAAGCGCTCGTTCGTCTTGGGATCGAGATAGTCGAGCTTCTTCCCGGCATGCTTCTGGTGATTCGACAGGTCGAAGTCGGTGCGGTTATGGATGCCCTCGAACTCCTGCCAGCCGAACGGGAATTCGTACTCGATATCGTAGGCGTCCTTCGCGTAATGGGCCAGCTCGTCCTTGCCGTGCTGATGCCACCGCAGTTTCTCCGAACGGATACCGAGCGCTGCTACCCACTTCATCCGCTCCGCGCGCCACCGCTCGAACCACTCGTTCTCGCTCCCCGGCTTCACAAAGAACTGCATCTCCATCTGCTCGAACTCGCGCGTCCGAAAAATGAAGTTGCCGGGCGTGATTTCGTTGCGGAACGCCTTGCCGATCTGCGCAATGCCGAAGGGAATCCTCTGCCGCGATGACTGGAGGACGTTGAGGTAGTTGACGTAGATCCCCTGCGCCGTTTCGGGCCGCAGATAGAGCACGGCGGCCTGCTCTTCGACCGGCCCCATGAACGTCTTGAACATCAGATTGAACTGCCGCGGCGCGGTGAGGGTGCCCTTGCTGCCGCACACGGGACACTGCGCGTCGGGCTGGCCCGGGGTGCCCTTGATTCGGGGATCGTCGGCGCGGAACCGGTTCTTGCAGTGCTTGCAGTCCACGAGCGGATCGGTGAATCCGGAGACGTGGCCCGATGCCTCCCAGACCTTGGGGTGCATCAGGATCGCGGCATCCAGCCCCTCGATGTCCTGGCGTTCATGGACCATCGAGCGCCACCAGCGCTCCTTGATATTCCTCTTCAGCTCGACGCCCAGCGGCCCGTAATCCCACACCGAGCCGAGACCGCCGTAGATCTCCGAGGACTGAAAGACAAAGCCGCGCCGCTTGGCGAGCGACACGAGCTTATCCATGGTTTTGTCAGCAGTTACGGGCGGCATAGGGAGCCGGAAGTTATAGATGCAGCGCCTCGCGCGCGACCTGTTCGGCCATCCGTGCAAGCGCCGGGCCGTCGAGCAAGCGGCCATCACCGTCACCGCCGACGGCGTGCACGCCGATCAGTCCCTCCACGCGTCCCGCAACGACGGCCACCTTCTTCCTGGCCGCCTGTGCGCGCCGCACGACTTCTCCCGGCGCTTTCCCTACCAGGGATGTCTTGTCGAAGATCCCTTCCCCGGTGATCACGAGGTCGGCTTTCGCCAATGCCGCGTCGAAACCGGCGCGCTCCAGCACCCACTCCGCCCCGCCGGCGAGCTCGGCGCGCGCGAAGAAGACGAGGCCGGCGCCGAGGCCACCGGCCGCTCCGCCCATAGGCATCATCCCGAGCTCGGGACGGCCGGATTGGGCCCACAACTCCGCCAGGCAGCCGAGGCCGGCGGCGAGCCGGGGGATTTCGTCGGGACGCGCCCCCTTTTGCGGTCCAAACACCGGCGCAGCGCCGTCCGCGCCGAGCAGCGGCGTCGCGACATCGGCGAGCGCCACGACGCGTGCCGCAAGACCCCAGCCCGACCTGAAGGAGGCGAGGTCGGCAAGGGAGCCACCGCCTTCCGGAAGCTGCTCACCGGCGGCGTTTTCGAACGTCCAACCGAGTCCGCGCGCGGCACCGGTTCCGCCGTCCACGGTCGCCGTGCCGCCCAGTCCGACCACGATCGTGTTCGCGCCGCGGTCGGCGGCCGTCCAGATCAGCTCCCCGACGCCCCGTGTCGTGGTGCGCATTGGATCGCGGTCTTCCGGCTCGACGAGTGCGAGTCCGCACGCCGACGCGCTCTCGATGATGGCCGTCTCGCCGTCGATCCAGCCCAGTTCCGCCGAGACGGGGTCCCCGATCGGGCCCGTGACCGGCAGCCGTTCCCGCAGCGCTCCCGCGGGAAGCACCACGTCGAGGAGACCATTGCCACCGTCGGCTACCGGACACTCGAGCACCGCGGCGCCTGGGACGGCGCGGCGTACGCCGGTGGCGATCGCTTCGGCGACCTGGCGTGGGCCGAGGGTGCCCTTGAAGGCCGCGGGAGCGACGAGGACGACGATGGGCATGCGGGCCAACATAACAAAAAACGAGAAACCCCCTGAGTTTCCCCAGGGGGTGATCGCCTGCCGCACACCGTGCGCCCTAGAACCCGATGTGAGCGAAGCGAACTCCTTCTCGCAAATCGGGCGGCGCCTCGGTTCCTCTGGCAGCCAGGCTATCTCATTGCTGAGACCCTTGGCTTTGCGCCCCGCCGTCACCGACGGTTTGCCCTTTTCGAGAGTTCTGCCTTCCTGAAACGCAAGAACAGTGCCGAGTTGTAAGGTGTGTCACAGCAATGCGGGTACGCGTGACCTAGTAAAAGTACGGTACTGTTTTTTGCACGAAAAACTGCAGAATGCTGGCTAGTAAAGCGATCTCAGACCTCTATGATCTGATCTCTGCGAGTACCCACGCTGACGTAACGAACTGGCGCTCCCGCCAGGTCTTGTAGCCTATCCACGTACGCTCTTGCCGCCGGCGGCAGGTCGGCCAGTCTCCGCACCTCATTCAACCGCTTTTGCCAGCCCGGTACCCTCTCATAGATCGGCTCCACCCTCCCGATCGTTTCGACATCAGCCGGCATGCTGTCGATCGTCTCCCCATCGAGCCGATAGCCGACGCCGACCGGTATTTCCGCGAACGTGTCGAGCACATCCAGCTTCGTGACCGCCAGTCCCGTAAGTCCGTTCACCCGTACCGCGTACCGAACCACGACAGCATCGAACCACCCGCAGCGGCGCGGCCTTCCGGTCGTCGCGCCGAACTCGCCTCCCAGGTCCCGAATGCGCTCCGCGACCGCCGGCTCCGCTTCGGTCGGCAGCGGTCCATTGCCGACGCGCGTCGTGTACGCCTTCACGACGCCGAGCACCGCATCGATCGCCGTAGGCCCGATCCCGACGCCGACGGCCGCGCCACCCGCCGTGGTGGTGGACGACGTGACGTACGGATACGTGCCGTGATCGACGTCCAACAGCGCGCCTTGCGCACCCTCGAGCAGCACCGACTCGCCGCGCGCTAACGCTTCCCACACCACCCGGCCCGCGTCCACCGCCAACGGCAATAAACGGGGTGCCAATCGATCGAGGAGACGAGCGTGCTCTTCCGGACTCGCCCGCTCGCCGCTCCCCGCTCCCAGCATCCCCAACATCTGGTTCGCCGACTCGACGCGAGCTCGGACGACTTCCTGCGCGCGCGCCAGGTTGCGCAGGTCCCCGACGCGCACACCTCGCCGCCCGTACTTGTCCTCATAGGTCGGCCCGATGCCGCGCCCCGTCGTACCGATCTTTTCCTGTTTCTCGCGCGCGCGATCCAGCAGCTTGTGGTAGGGGAGCGTGAGATGGGCGCGGTCGGAGACGTGCAGCTTCTGCTCCGTACGGACGCCACGGGCCTCCAGCGCGTCGAGCTCGGCGAACAACTGCTCGGGATCGAGCACCACACCGTTTCCCACGACGCAGACAGCGCCCTGCAGGATGCCGGAGGGTATCTGGTGCAGCACGAACGACTTGCCCTCCCCCGTGTCCACCGTGTGCCCGGCGTTGGCGCCGCCTTGATAGCGCACCACGAGATCCGCGCGCTCCGCCAGCACGTCGACGATCTTGCCCTTGCCCTCATCGCCCCACTGGGCGCCTACCACCACGACACACTGGGTCTTCGGTCCAAACACGGACGCTCCCGGACGAAAAAAAAGGCCCCTCGCGGGGGCCCAAGACCCGGGGCCACGCCCCGGGGTCCTCTGAGGGAAGCTATGCCTCGCGCAGCACCCGCGCCAGTCCCGCCGCCACCAGCGCGGCGCCATCCAGTCGAACGCGAGCGACGCCGTCCGCGGGCCGATGGACGATGGCCATCGTCTGCGCGTTCCCTTTGAGAATCGTGACGCACTCGCCGGCGACGCGCGCCAGGGCGATGCCGTCCACCACCACCGGTAACCACCGGGCGCGCATCGCATGCACTGCTTGGGAGACCGCATCTCCCACTTTTCCGGGCCGATGCAGGAACGCGATCACGCTCCCCACATCATCGAGGCCGTCGAGATTGATGATCGCCGCTCCGGCGAACAGAGCCGCTCGTTCCGCGGCCAAGGCGCGGGCACCGACCAACCCGAATTCCTCCGCGTCCGGAAACACGACGCCGACGGCGGCGCCACGCGACAGTTGATCGAGCGTCATGAACACCGCGACAAGCGCTGTCGCGTTGTCGACCGCGCCCGGTGAGCGATCCGTGACCCGATTCTGGAGCAGAATGGACACGCCCATGGCAAGTGGTATGACGAACCAGGTCTCGCCACCCGCGAAGGGCAGCCACACGAGCCCGATGATCAGAGCAAGGAAGCCAATGAGGCGAACCAGCATCGAGACTGGCTGACCCTTCGAGTCGTAATGGGCAGCTAACCAGACGTTCGTGCGGGAACGTTGCGCGACGAGATTGACACCTGAGATCACGCGTGGCGAGCCAAGTAACATCCGAGCCGGTCGCCCCGAAAACGCGTGCTCCTCCACACTGAATCCACGGGCGGCGAGCTCGCGCTTCAGGACCTCGCGCACCTTCCGATGGTTCGGGGTTCCCACGAGCCGCGGCACCGCCAGCTCGCGGAACAGCATGGCGTAGTCAGTCACCGCGCACGAGCGCGCTGACGCGCTCGCGGTCGGCCGCCGCCAGCGGTGCGAGCGGCGGCCGCGGCGGCCCGCCGTACAAGCCTACCGCGTCCATGGCGGCCTTCACGCCCGCGGGGCCGAGCTTGCCCACGATCTCCTTGTCGAGCGGCGTGAGCTGCTCCTGAATCTTCCCCGCGGCGGCGCGATGCCCCTGCTCGAACTCGCGCACCAGCTGCACGCACAGGCGCGGAGCGAAGCAAGCCACGCCGACGACGCCCCCCTGACATCCCATTTCCAGAGCGGCAAAGAGCAGTGAGGCCGAGCCGGCGAGGACCGCCCATTGCGGCACCGCCTCGCGGAACGCGGCCAGGTTTTTGTGATCGCCCGACGAATCCTTGACGCCGATGATCCGCTCGTGGCTCGTGAGCTGCTGCAAGAACGCCGGCGCGAGCGACAGATGCGTGTATTTCGGGATGTTGTAAAGCAGCACCGGCACGGGACTCGCGTCCGCGACCGCACGGAAGTGAATCGCCAGCGACTCCGGCGTTGCGGCCGCCGAAAAGTAGGAGGGCGGCCGGACCAGCACGGCATCGGCGCCGGCTGCCGCGGCCGCCCTGGATGACGCGATCGTCTGTCGTGTCGACTCCCCACCCGTCCCCGCAATGAGCCATGCCCCGTCGCTGAGCGCCTCGCGGGCGAGCCCGACCAGGTGACGCTGCTCATCCGCATCGAGCAGCGCCGCCTCCCCCGTCGAGCCGGAGACGACAATACCGGCGACGCCCTCAGCGAGCAGACGAGCAATGTTCTCGCGAAACGGCACGGGCACGACGTCGCCCGTGGCGGAGTCGAACGGAGTGGGAATGGGCGGGAAGATCCCCACCGGCCTGCGGTCGGTCACTGCGGCAGCATGCTCGAGAGATCGTCGCTGAAGCCCGCCGGCTTGTCGGCGGCGGGCACGGCCGGGGACGGCTGCGTGGACGGAGCGACGCGCGAACGCCGGCGCAGCGTCTTCATCTGGAGCTGGAAGTCCGACGCATTGGACGAGGCGGCCAGCGCCGTCTCGTAGGTCACGATGTCGTCGGCCACGAGGTCCATGAGGTGCTGATCGAACGTCTGCATCCCGTATTGCTCGCGCGATTCCTTGATGTAGTCGTGCAGCGACGGCGTGCGATCGCGCTCGCGGATCATGTCGCGCGCGGTGCCGGTCGCCAGCAATACCTCGAGCGCCGCCGCGCGGCCATGCCCGTCGGCCCGCGGCAACAGCCGCTGCGACACGACCGCATGCAGCGCTTCCGAGAGTCGCAGCCGGGCGATCTCCTGCTCTTCGGGCGGAAACATCGAGACGATGCGGCTCACCGTCGTGACCGCATCGGGCGTATGGAGCGTGGAGACGAGCAGATGTCCCGTCTCGGCGGCCTGCATCGCGGTATCGATCGTCTCGGAGTCGCGCATCTCGCCGATCAGCACCACGTCGGGATCCTGGCGCAGCGCCGCGCGCAGGCCGGTGCGGAAGTCGTCGGTGTCCACGCCGATCTCGCGCTGCGTCACGGAGCAATTGATGTCGCGATGCAGGAACTCGATCGGGTTTTCGAGCGTGAGAATGTGGCGGTGCTGATTCTGATTGATGTGATTGATGATCGCCGCCATCGTCGAGCTCTTGCCCGAGCCCGTCACGCCCGTCACGAGGATCATGCCGCGCTCGGCGCTCGCCACCTCGGCGAGCACCGCCGGCAGCTTCAGCGTCTCGAACGTCGGGACGTCGAACGGAATGACGCGCATCACGATCATGAACGACGAACGCTGGCGGAGGATGTTCACGCGGAAGCGGCCGATGCCCGGCATGCCCCAGGAACAGTCGTAATCGCGCAGCTTGTCGATGCGCCCGCGGTCTTCGTCGTTGGAAATCAGCCGCTGCGCGATCGCCTTCGTCTGATCGGGCGTCAGCCGCTGCTTGGTGAGGGGAACGAGCTTGCCGTCGATCCGCGCGCGGAAGACGTCACCCGCCTTGATGTGCAGGTCGGACGCCCCGCGGTCCACCGCGGCCTTGATGATCTTTTCCATTCAGTACCCGGCTTCCAGGTCGACGACGTTCGTGAGCGGCGCACCTGCAAGATAGCGCCGGATGTTGTCCACGATGAGGGCCGTTTCGCGGTCCCAGAACCCCGTGGTCACGGCGCTGACGTGCGGGCTCACCAACAGGCGGGGATGCCGCCAGAACGGGTGCTCGGCGGGCAACGGCTCGACGGCGAATACGTCGAGTGCCGCACCGCGCAGCCGCCGCAGATCGATCAGCTCGAGCAGCGCCTGCTCATCGAGCAATGACCCGCGCGACACGTTGATGACCAGTCCGTGCAGCGGCAGCCGCTCGAGCACGCTGCGATCGACCGCGCTGGCAGTCTCCGTCGTATGCGGTGCCGCAATCACCAGCACGTCGCTGCCGGCCGCCAGCCGCGGCAAATCGGCCAGGGCGCCGATCCATTTTGCGCCGGCAGGGCCGCCGCGCTCCGGCCGCCGCCGCACTCCCGCGACCGAGATGCCGAGCGCCAGCCCACGCCGCGCCACGGCCGTCCCGATCCCCCCGAGCCCGAAAATGCCGAGCCGCAGATCGCGGAATTCACGCATCGGAATCGCGCCGTCGGTGAAGTCCTCCTTGGCCCACCGGCCCTGGCGCTGGGCGGAGATCATGCGGTCGAGGCCGCGCGTAAAATAGGCGATCGCGGCGATGACCCAGTCGGCCATCGGCTCCGCGTGCACGCCGGCCGAGTTCGTCAGCACCGCGCCGCTGCCGGCGAGGTGCGCTAGGCTCGAGCCGACGCCAGCGGTGGCACTGTGCGCCCAGCGCAGGGTCCCTTTCGCCGCCGCAGCGATCCCGGACGGCACCCCATAACCGAGGTAGACCTCCGCACCGCGCGCCGCCGCGATCGATTCGGGAGAGCCCCCGCCGTACGCGCCGTCACCATCGGAGGCGGCAGGCGCTTTGACCTCGATCACGTCCCATCCCGCGCCCAGGGCGTTCGTGATCTCGACCACGCGTGCTCGCGGAATCCGCCAAGCGGCGCGTGGTGAGGCGAGATCGATCACCAGGCGTCGAGTACTCACTCCCCCGTGGAGACCGTGCGCACGTGATCGTGATGGAGCAAGGTGATCATGAGCTGGTCGTGCAGTCGCTTCGATCCGCGAATGTCGAAATCGATCACGAGATCGACGTTCTCCTGACGGCTCGACATGGCGCTGACCTCGAGCCCCGCGCGCCGGACCAATCCCTCCAGATCCTCGAGCACAGTCGGCCCGGGTCGCGCGTGCACCGAGACGGTCGAGCGCATCGACTGGCGCTCCACCAGCTTCTCGACGCGGCCGAGCCCGGCGAGAACCGCAAGGACGACCAGCGTCGTGGCGATACCTTCGAGGTAAAAGCCGCTCCCCAGCGCCACGCCGATGGCCGCCACGACCCAAATGGTGGCGGCGCTCGTCAGTCCGACGACCGCGCCCCGCGCGTGCAGGATCGTGCCGGCCCCGATGAAGCCGACGCCCGTCACGATCTGGCCGGCGACGCGCGTCGGATCGGTGGCGGCCCCGACCATCGCGATGGAGAGATGCGTATAGAGCACCGATCCAAGACAGATGAGAATATTGGTCCGCAGCCCCGCCGGTTTGCCGCCGAGCTCACGCTCCATCCCGATCGCCCCACCGAGCAACGAGGCGAGGCCGAGTTGGAGCATCAGCTCGAGCTTAAAGATGTCGATGATCTGAGTCAGCATTGGTCTTGAGGAACCCCATGCGATCGCGCACTTCGGTGATCGTGCGGTGGGCGAGCGCACGCGCCTTGTCCGCGCCGGCGCGCAAACGCGCCAGCACGCCCGCCGGATCGCGCTGCAGCGCCTCGGCGCGCTCGCGCAGCGGTTTGAGGGCGGCGATCATGTTATCCGCCAGCACTCGCTTGCAATCGAGACAGCCCCAGCCGGCGGTGCGGCACTGCTGCGCGACTTCGGCGACCGTATCGGGCGGCGAAAAGCCGTGGTGCAACGTGAAGATGTTGCAGATCTCCGGCGTGCCGGGATCTTTCCGCGTCTTGCGGGCCGGGTCGGTGGCGGCGGGCCGCAGCTTCTCCCAAATCGCTTCGGGGGACTCGAACAGGCCGATCGTGTTCCCCAAACTCTTCGACATCTTGGCCTTGCCGTCGAGGCCGAGGACGCGCTTCGTTTTTGTCAGCAGTGGCTGGGGCTCAGGGAAATAGTTGTCGCCATATCGCGCGTTCCAGCGGCGGGCGATCTCGCGCATCAGCTCGAGGTGTTGCACCTGATCCTCACCTACCGGGACGAGGCTAGCTTTATAGAGCAGGACGTCGGCCGCCTGGAGCACGGGGTAATTGAGCAACCCCGCCGACACGCTCTCCTGACGCTGGGTCTTGTCCTTGAACTGGGTCTGGCGCTCCAGCTCGCCGAGGGGCGTGACCCCGTGCGCATTGAGCAGCCAGTTCAGCTCGCTGTGCTCGGCGACGTGCGACTGTGCGAACACGATGCAGCGTTCGGGGTCGAGTCCCGCGGCGAAGAGACTCACCGCCATGTCGAGCGTGAGCGACGCCAGGGTCGCGTGGTCGTAGGGCTGCGTGATGGCGTGGAGATCGACGACGCAAAAAAGCGAGTCATATTGGGTTTGCAACCGGACCCAGTTCTGCACCGCGCCGAGGTAGTTGCCGAGGTGGAGCTCGCCGGATGGCTGGATGCCGCTGAAAATGCGTGTCATGGAGGCCACGGGGCCACAAGGTGCGTGAATACAACGACTTAGTCAAGCTGGCCGAGCGCGCGGCGCTGCGCGCCGGCGACTATTTGCGGGGCGCGAGTCGGCCCGCGGTGCACACGTGGACCGAGAAGGCGCAACATGATTTCGCGACCGAGGTGGATCGCGCGGCGGAAGGGCTCGTCGCCGAGACGATCATGCGCGAAGTGCCCGAGTCGGTGATCGTCGGCGAAGAACTGTCGCCGAGACGCCCGGCGCGTGGCGAAGTCGTCTGGATCGTGGACCCGCTCGACGGCACGACAAACTTTCTGCACGGCTACCCGCAGTTTGCCGTCAGCATCGCTTGCGTCCTCGACGGAAAACTTGCCGCGGGAGTCGTCCACGATGTCTGCCGCAAGAGCACCTATGTGGCGACGCGTGGTGGAGGCGCCTTCCAGGATGGGACGCGACTCAGCGTCTCGCCCGTGACGGACCCCCGGTTCGCGTTGATCGGGACCGGATTTCCGTTCCGCGCGCTCGAGAAGCTGCACGTGTATCTCGCGCAGTTTGCGGCGGTCACTGGCGCCGCCAGTGGAATACGGCGCGCCGGCTCGGCGGCACTCGATCTCGCCGACCTCGCGTCCGGGAGACTCGACGCGTTCTGGGAGCTGCAGCTGTCTCCCTGGGATATCGCCGCCGGGACGTTGCTCATCCGCGAAGCGGGTGGTCTGGTAACGCGGCCCGATGGAGGATCGGACGTTCTGGCCGGCGATCATAACGGGTCGATCGTCGCGGGGAACGCCGCATTGCACAAATGGCTGCTCGCGCTGCTGCGGAGAAGCTGATGCCTACTCCACTCGTCGAATGCGTGCCGAACTTCTCCGAGGGCCGTGATCGGACGACGATCGACGCGCTGCGTGCGGCGATCACCGCGGTGCCGGGCGTCCAGCTCCTCGATGTGCAGAGCGACGCGGCCCACAACCGGTCGGTGTTCACGTTCGTGGCGCCGCCACCCGCTGCTGCCGAGGCCGCGTTCGCGGCGATGCGCGTCGCAACGCAGCGGATCGATCTGACCAAACACAGCGGCGAGCACCCGCGGATGGGCGCGACCGACGTCGTGCCCTTCGTGCCGGTCGCGGGAATCACGATGGAGGAATGCGTCGCGCTGGCGCGGCAGCTGGGCGAGCGCGTGGGCAAGGAGCTCGAGATCCCGGTCTTTCTGTATGCCCGGGCCGCGACGCGTCCCGAGCGGGTCCTGCTTCCGGAGGTGCGCAAAGGCGAGTTCGAGGGTATGCGCGAGCGCACGCTCGAGCCCGATTTCGGTCCCACCCGCGTGCACGCCAGCGCCGGAGCGACCGCGATCGGCGCCCGGCCGTTTCTCGTCGCTTACAACGTTTACCTCGACACGAGCGACGTCTCCGTCGCCAAAGAGATCGCCAAACAGATCCGCACCTCGGGCGGCGGACTGCCCGCCGTGCAGGCCAGCGGTTTCTCGGTCGATGCGCTCGCCCAGGTCTCCATGAACCTGCTGGACATCGACATCACGTCCCCGGCGACGGTCTTCGGGGCGATCAAGTCGCTCGCGGCCAAGCGCGACGTTGAAGTCACGAAGAGCGAGATCGTGGGGCTGATTCCCGAACGCGCGATCACCAGCGCCGCGGCGGCGGCGCTGCAGCTGCCGGATGCCGCCGATCACGTCCTCGAGGCGAAGATTCGCGCGGCGGCTGGTCCCACCCTGGACGGCTGGATCGACGAGCTGGGCGGTGGGAGTCCCACGCCGGGTGGCGGCAGCGCGGCCGCGTTGGCCGGCACGCTGGGCGCGGCGCTCGTCGCCATGGTGGCGCGATTGACGATAGGAAAGAAGGCGTACGCCGCCGTCGAAGGCCGGGCGCGCGAGATCCTCGCCGAAGCCGAGCGGCTGCGTACCGAGCTGCGAAGGCTGGTGGATGAGGACGCCGCGGCGTACGGCGGCGTCAGTCGCGCCTACAAGATCCCCAAGGACGACCCGACACGCACCCGCGCCGTGGATGACGCGCTGCTCGCGGCCGCGCGGACGCCGGCCGAGATCGTCAAACGGGCGCGGCGCGTGCACCAGCTGGCGGCCGAGATCGGTGCCATCGGCAACAAGAACGCGACGAGCGATGCGCGCGTGGCGGCACTCCTCGCCGGCACGGCGATGGACGGCGCGCTCGAAAACATCAAGGTGAACGTCGCGGCAATGTCGGAGCCGGCGCGGGGGCAGGGCTTGGGTCTCGGCTAGGTGACTGGGCTATAGCAACGTAACGCGCGCTCGTGCGCGTTATCTTGCTGCGAAGCAGTCTAACACGCACGACTAGCGACGGTTGAAGGGGACTACACAGGCCTCCATGAAATAGTCTGGTCCCTGAACACCCAATACCCGGATGTAAGTCGCGATCTCGAGATCGTGGCGGCGCGCGCGATCGTCGCCGATCTGGTGAAGGAAGGCCACGGCGCCTGGCAGAGAGACATCCCAAGCGTGACCTTGAACGCTCACGTGGCGTTCTCCATCCCCCGGTTGCCACCTCCGTAACAGCCGAGATATGGTTTGCGCACCGCGCGATGGTCGTGTAGGCTGGTTTAGGGGCCCGCTGGGGTGAGAGCGATGCCGAGCACCCATGACCAGGTGTATGCGCGTTGGCGCGCCGAGCCGGAGCGGTTCTGGAGCGAAGCCGCCGACGCTGTCCATTGGTACAAGCGATGGAGCACGGTCCTCGACGCCTCGCGGGCGCCTCACTTCCGATGGTTCTCCGGTGGCATCGTCAACACCTGCTACAACGCCCTCGACCGGCACGTAGCGGCGGGGCGTGCCGACCAGCCGGCCCTCATCTACGACAGCCCCGTCACGCAAACGGTCGCCTCCTTGACCTATCGCGACCTGCTGGATCGCGTCTCCCGGTTCGCGGGCGTCCTGCTCGGGCAAGGCGTTAAGAGGGGCGACCGGGTGATCATCTACATGCCGATGGTCCCCGAGGCGGCCGTGGCGATGCTGGCGTGTGCGCGGATCGGGGCGATCCACTCGGTGGTGTTCGGAGGCTTTGCGGCTCACGAGCTGGCCGCCCGCATCAGCCACGCCCAACCGACCGTCATCGTCTCTGCGTCGTGCGGCGTCGAGCCCAACCGCGTCGTGTCCTACAAGCCGCTCCTCGACAAGGCGATCGAGCTCGCCGCCGTGAAGCCCCGCCGCTGCATCATCCTCCAGCGACGAGAGGAGCCGGCGCCGCTGGTTCCGGACCGCGATCTTGACTGGTCGGAGCTCATGGCGGGAGCGCAGCCGGCGGAGTGCGTGCCGGTGGCGGCGACCGATCCCCTGTACATCCTGTACACGTCGGGGACGACCGGCATGCCGAAGGGGGTCGTCCGCGACAACGGCGGACACCTGGTCGCGCTCACGTGGAGCATGAAAAACATCTACGGGGTCGAGCCCGGCGAGGTCTACTGGGCGGCCTCCGACCTGGGGTGGGTCGTGGGCCACTCCTACATCCTCTACGGCCCGCTGTTCAACGGGAACACCACCATTCTCTACGAGGGAAAGCCGGTCGGCACGCCTGACCCCGGCGCTTTCTGGCGCGTGATCTCCCAGCACGGGGTGCGCGTGCAGTTCACGGCGCCCACCGCCATCCGCGCCATCAAGCGCGACGACCCGAGCGGCGAGCACGTGCGGCGCTACGATCTCAGCCGCTTCCGGACCCTGTTCCTCGCCGGCGAGCGGTGCGATCCCGACACGCTCCACTGGGCGGAGCAGCGGCTCGGCGTTCCGGTGATCGATCACTGGTGGCAAACCGAGACCGGGTGGCCGATCGGGGCGAACTGCCTCGGACTGGGCGCGATCCCGGTGAAGCCGGGCTCGTGCGCGCGTGCGGTGCCGGGATACGACGTGCGCGTCTTGGGAGCAGATGGTCGCGAGGTCCCCTCGGGCCAGACGGGGAGCCTCGTCGTCAAGCTGCCCCTGCCGCCCGGCTGCCTACCCACGTTGTGGGACAACGACGCGGGCTTCGTACAGTCCTATCTCAGCCAGTATCCCGGCTACTACCTGACTGCCGACGCCGGCTACAAGGATGCCGACGGCTATCTGTGGGTGATGAGCCGGACCGACGACATCATCAACGTCGCCGGCCACCGCCTCTCCACGGGCGCGATGGAGGAAGTCCTGGCTTCGCATCCGGACGTGGCCGAGTGCGCCGTGGTGGGAGTGGCGGACCAGTTGAAGGGCGAGATCCCCCTGGGATTCATCGTGCTGAAGGCGGGCGTGCGGCGCGCGCCGGAAGCCGTCGTCCCGGACCTGGTCGAGATGGTCCGTGAGCGGATCGGGCCGGTCGCGTGCTTCAAGACCGCCACCGTCGTTCAGCGGCTGCCCAAGACCCGCTCCGGCAAGATCCTGCGCGGCACGATGAAGAAGATCGCGGACGGGATCGAGTATCGCGTGCCGCCCACGATCGACGACCCGGCCATCCTGGACGAGATTACGGCGGCGTTGACGTCGCTCGGCTATCCCCACACCTGACCTGCGACGGTGGTAGAATTGCGTTTGTGAATATTCCAGCTCGGCGGCGCAGCCTAGGCGCAATCAAAGCGAGGCCACTAGGCGCATCATTCAGACGTCGTCAGAATCCTTGGCGGGTTCCCGTTTTCCCCGATCGCCACCGTGTGCTCGAAATGCGCCGACAGCGAGCCGTCCTGGGTCACGACGGTCCACTTGTCGTCCAGCGTCCGGATCGACGGGCCGCCGACGTTGATCATCGGCTCGATCGCGATCGTCATCCCCGGTACGAGGCGCGGGCCGCGCTTGGGCTTGCCGTAATTCGGCACCTGCGGCTCCTCGTGAAACGCCGCACCGATGCCGTGGCCCACCAGCTCCCGCACCACCGAGTAGCCCGCCCCTTCGGCCACCATCTGGACCGCATGGCCGATGTCCCCGACGTGATTGCCCGCGCGCGCCTGCGCCACGCCGGCCGCCAGCGCTTCCTGCGTCACCTGTAGCAGCCTGGCCACCTCCGGCTTGATGTCGCCGACCGGAAACGTCGCCGCCGAATCGGCGTGCAACCCCTCGAGCCACACCCCCACATCGATGCTGACGATGTCGCCGTCGTGCAGTACACGCTTGTGCGACGGGATGCCGTGCACGATCTCGTGATTGATCGACGTGCAGAGCGTGGCGGGAAAGTCGTACAGTCCCTTGAACGACGGCTGCGCGCCGGGATGGCCGCGGATGAACGTCTCGGCGAGGCGGTCCAGCTCTTCGGTGGTGACGTCGGGCCGCACGTGCCGCCCGATCAGCGCCAGCGTCTCGGCGACGATGCGTCCGGCGGCGGCCATCGTCTCGATCTCGCGCGGCGACTTGATGGTGATCATCGCCCGATGATCCGCTTGATCTCCCCGGCGATCTGATCGACCGTCCCGGTGCCGGGGACGCGGTGCACGATGCCGCGCTGGGCATAGTGCGCGATGAGGGGCGCGGTGTCGCGCTGGTAGACCTGGAGGCGCGTCGCGACGGCCTCCGGGGAATCGTCGGTGCGCCCCTCGACCTGGGCGCGCGCCCGCAGGCGGCGCACCAGCTCTTCCTCGGTCACGTCGAGCAGGAGAATGTGATTGAGGCGCTGGCCGCGCTCGCCCAGGGTCCTGTCCACCAGCTCGGCCTGCGCCGCGGTGCGGGGGAAACCGTCGAGGATCGCGCCGTCCTTCGCGTCCGGGCGCACCAACTCGTCCTTGATCATGTTCAGGATGATGCTGTCGGGCACCAGCTTGCCCTCGTCGTAGTACTTCCTGGCCTCGAGTCCCAGCGGCGTGCCGTCCTGCATCGCCTTCCGGAGCAGATCGCCGGTCGTGATTTTGGGCAGCCCGAGGCGCTCGGCGAGGATTTTACCTTGCGTCCCCTTCCCCGAGCCCGGCGCCCCCAGGATGAGGATGAACACTAGCGGCGGAAGCGAACTCGCGAGGTGCCCCCCCCGCTGCCCGGGCCACCACCCTTCATGAAGCCGTCGTATTGCCGCAGCAACAGATGCTGCTGCACCTGCTGCACCGTATCGAGCGCCACGCCCACGACGATGAGGAGCGCGGTGCCGCCGAAGCCGAACGGCATGTTGAGCGTGTTGGAGACCACGATCGGGAGCAAGGCCACGAACGTCAGGAACAGCGCGCCCGGCAGCGTGATGCGGGTCAGCACTTCGTCGATGTAGTCGGCGGTCGGCGCCCCGGGCTTCACGCCGGGGATGAACGCGCCCTGCTTCTTCAGGTTTTCCGCCAGGTCCACCGGATTGAAGATGATCGACGTGTAGAAGTACGCGAAGAACACGATCAGCACGGCATTCGCGACGATGTACCACACCGACGTCGTGTTGAAGTACTCGGCAAAGCTCTTGAGCCACGGGACGCCGCTGAACGTCGCCAGCGTCCCCGGTACGATGATCAGCGACTGCGCGAAGATGATCGGCATCACGCCGGCGCTGTTGATGCGCAGCGGGATGAACGTCTTCTGGCCTTCGCGAATCCGGCCGCGGCCCATCACCTTGCGCGGGATCTGGACGGGAATGCGCCGCGCCGCGACCGTGATCGCCACCGTGCCCGCCACCACCAGGATCATCATGAACAGCACGACGAGCAGGATCGGGAAGCTCAACGTGCCGGACTTCAGCGCTTCGAAGGTGTTGACCGTCTCCGGCAGGATCCGCTCGATGATCGAGAAGAAGATGAGCAGGCTCATGCCGTTGCCGATGCCCCGCTCGGTGATCTGCTCGCCCAGCCACATGACGAAGATGCCGCCCGTCGTCAGCGTCAGCACCGTCGTCATCCGGAATCCCCATCCCGGATGAGTGACCGCGCCGGCGAGCTGCTCGGTGAAGATGGCGAAGCCGTAGGCCTGGAACAGGCAGAGCACGACGGTGAGATACCGCGTCCACTGCGTCAACGTCTTCTTGCCCTCTTCGTCGCGCTGCATCTTCTCGATGATCGGGAACACCGGCCCCGCCAGCTGGAAGACGATGCTCGCCGAGATGTAGGGCATGATGCCGAGGGCGAACACCGTCGCCCGCCGGAGCCCACCGCCCGAGAAGAGGTCGTACAGCCCGAACAGCGTCCCCGTCCCCCGCGTGCTCATGAAGTCGGCGAGGGCGTCGACGTTGACGCCCGGCGTCGCGATGTGCGCCCCGATCCGGTAGATCACGAGGCACAGCAAGGTGAACAGGAGCTTTTCCTTGAGCTCCGGAACCTTGAACAGATTGGGAATCGGCGCCGTCACTCGATCGTTCCGCCGGCCTGCTCGATCTTCTGCTTGGCGCTGGCCGAGACCGCGACGCCCTTCACGACGAACTTCCGTCCCGACAGCTCGCCCGTCCCAAGCAGCTTGATGCGGTGGTCAGGGCGGCGCACCAGGCCGGCGCCGAACAGCGTCTCCGGCGTCACCTCGACACCCTCGGCGAGCAGCACGAGATGGCGCACGTTCACCACCTGCGCCGGCTGCTTGAACGGATTGGTGAAGCCGCGCTTGGGGATGCGGCGGATGAGCGGCATCTGGCCGCCCTCAAATCCGGGACGGACCTTGCCGCCCTGCCGCGCCGTCTGGCCCTTGCCGCCGCGGCCGGCCGTTTTGCCGATCCCGGAGCCGGGACCGCGGCCCTTGCGGATGCGCGCGCGATGCGAGCCCTTGGGCGGCTTCAGATCGTGCAGCGCGAGCCGTGGAATTGGGATCTCGGAGCCAGGAGTTTTGGCCTTGGTCCGCGATCTCGCTTTCCGTGTGGGTTTTGCCTTCGCCCTTGGACTCACTTCTTGCCTTCCTTTTCCGACGTTACTTCAACCAGGTGCCGTACTTGCTGGAGCATCCCTCGCAACGCGGGATGATCCGCGTGCACGACGACGTCCTGATGGTGCTTCAGGCCCAACGCCTCGAGCGTCCGCTTCATGCGGTAGGAATGGCCGCTGCCCGATCGCACCTGCTTGATCCGCAGCTTCCCCTTCCCAGCCGCCGGGAGCACACGATCTCGGCCCGTCTTGCGTTTGCGGTATTTCCGCGTCGGGGGCAGCCTACCCATGCGTTACCACGCTTTCCTGCCGGGCACGGTAATGAATGGCGTCGGGCTCGACCCCGCGCTCCCGCGCGACGCGGCGCGCGGTGGTGAGCCGCTTCAGGCCGTCCATCGTCGCACGCACCATGTTGTGCGGGTTCGTCGAGCCAAGACTCTTCGTGAGGATGTCACGGATCCCGGCGCATTCCAGCACCGCGCGCACCGGTCCACCGGCGATCACGCCCGTTCCCGACGCGGCCGGCTTGAGCAGCACGCGGCCGGCGCCGTGCTTGCCGATGATCTCGTGCGGAATCGTGCCGCCCGTGAGCGGCACCTCCGACATGCGGCGGCGCGCCGCTTCGACCGCCTTGCGCACCGCTTCGCTGACCTCGTTCGCCTTGCCGGTCGCGATGCCGACGTTGCCCTTGCCGTCCCCCACCGCGACGAGCGCGTTGAAGCTGAAGCGCCGCCCGCCCTTCACGACTTTGGCGACGCGATTGATCGCGACGACGTTTTCGACGATGCCGTCGCTGTCGCGCCCGCCCCGGTCGCCGCCGTCGCGCCGCTCACCGCCGCGGCCTCTGCCCCGTCCACCGCGCCCGCCACCGGGGCCACCCTGGCCGCGGGGACCGCGCGGCGGCCGGTGCTGCTGCTCTTCAGGAGCCGCCGCCGGAGCGGCCGGGACCTCAGCAGCTGGCGCGCTCTCGATCTTCGGGGCTTCCTGGTTCTCTTGATCCATTGCCATTAGAACTCCAATCCCCCTTTGCGGGCGCCGTCCGCGACGGCCTTCACGCGCCCGTGATACTGATAACCGCCGCGGTCGAACACCACCTTGGCGATACCTTTCTCTTTGGCCTTCGCGGCGATGAGGCGGCCGACCGCAAAGCTGCGCGCCACCTTGCCCTTGCCTTCGACCTGCACGCCTTCGGAGGTGTCCGTGGCGCCCGCGAGCGTGACGCCGCGTTGATCGTCCACCAGCTGGGCATAGATGTGCTTCGAGGAGCGGAACACGACGAGCCGGGGGCGCTCCGGCGTCCCCTCGACCTTCTTGCGGACGCGGAGGTGCCGGCGATAGCGGCTGTGCGCCGCGGTTTTGATCTTCCGGATGGATCGCATGATTTATTTCGCCGCCTGGGCCGTCTTGCCCGCCTTACGCCGGACCTGCTCGCCGGCGTAGCGGATGCCTTTGCCCTTGTAGGGCTCGGGCGGCCGGACGTTGCGCAGCTCCGCGGCCACCTGACCCACGAGCTCCTTGTCGATGCCCTCGATCTTCACGAGGACGTTGTTCGTCACCGAGATCTTGATCCCCTGGGGCGCGTGATAGGGAACGGGGTGCGAGAACCCCACCACGAGCTGCACGCCGAACGGCTTCGGCTCGGCCTTGTAACCGACGCCCTGGATCTCGAGCGACTTCACGAACCCCGTCGTGACGCCCTCGACCATGTTGGCGACGAGCGTCCGCGTGAGCCCGTGCAGCGCCTTGTGCTGCGCTTCGTCGGACGGACGCTTCACGACCACGGTGCCGTCCACGAGCGTCAGCTGCATGTCCGCGTGCAGCGTGCGGCTGATCTCGCCCTTGGGCCCCTTCACCGTGATTTTGCGTCCGTCGATCTGCGCCGTTACCCCTTTGGGCAGCGCGACCGGCTTTCTCCCGATCCGTGACATCTGTGGCTCCCTACCAGACCACCGCGAGCACTTCACCGCCCACCCGGGCGGTGCGCGCTTCGCGGTCGGTCATAAGTCCCTGCGGCGTGCTGAGGATCGCCATGCCGAGGCCGTTCTTGACGCGCGGGATCTCGCGCACCTTGACGTAGCGCCGCAGCCCGGGCGACGACACCCGCTGCAGCTCGCGGATGACGGGGGCGTCGTTGTGATACTTCAAGTACAGCCGCAGCAACCCGTGCTGCCCATCGTCCAGCACCTTGAAGTCCTGGACGTAGTGGTTGTCGCGGAGAATCGTCGCTATGGCGACTTTCAGCTTCGACACCGGCATGTCCACCCGGCGGTGGCCCGCCATACAGGCGTTGCGCACCCGGGTGAGCATATCGGCGACGGGATCAATAACGCTCATCTTGTGTCCCCCGACCTACCAGCTGGCTTTGCGCACGCCGGGAATCTCCCCGCGCAGCGCAAGCTCACGGAAACAAATGCGGCACAGCTTGAACTTCCGCAGCGTGCCGCGGCTCCGGCCGCAGCGCTGGCAGCGGTAGTAGCCCCGCACCTTGAACTTCGGACCCCGCTTCACCCTCTCCAACCACGCCTTCTTCGCCATGAGGTCTCCTAAGCTGCCGCGCCGGCGGTTTCGACCCGGAACGGCATGCCCAGCTCTCGCAGGAGGGCCAGCGCAGTGTCGTCGCGCCCGGCGCTCGTCACGAACGTGATGTCCATCCCGTGAATGCGCTCGACTTTGTCGTAGTCGATCTCGGGGAAAATCATCTGCTCCTTGATGCCGAGCGTGTAATTGCCGCGCCCGTCGAAGCTCTTCGTCGGCAACCCGCGGAAGTCGCGCATCCGCGGCACCGCGACCGAAATGAAGCGGTCGAGGAACTCGTACATGCGGCCGCCGCGCAGCGTCACGGCACAGCCGATCGCCTGGCCCTCGCGCAGGTTGAAGTTCGCGATCGCCTTCTTGGCGCGCGTTACCACCGGATGCTGGCCGGTGATGGCGGCCAGCTCGGCCACCGCATCGCCCATGCCGACGTTCAGCACGATCTTCTTGAGCTTCGGAATCTCGTGCGGATTCCCGAACCCGAACTGCTGCTGCAGCTTGGCGCGGACCTGCTGCTCGTAGAAGTCCCACAGCCGAGCGCGCGGTGCGGGCTCCACCGGTTCTTCCGGTACCGCAGCCTCGGCCTTGGGCTGCTCCTCTTTGGGAGCCTTGCCCTTTTTGGCCTGCTTCTCCTGCTTCGGCTGCTGCTGCTTCGGCTGTTTTTCCTGCTTCTCTTGTTTTTCTTTCTCGTCCGCCATACCTACCTCACTCGCGGGATGGCCTGGCCGGATTTGACCGCGATCCGCTCCAGCTTCCCTTCCTTGTCATGACGCCGCCGCACGCGCGTCGGCGCGCCCGACTTCGGGTCGAGCAGCATCACGTTGGATGCCGCGATACTCGCCGGGAACTCGATGATCCCGCTTTCGCCCTGCGGCGTCGTGGCGCGCTTGTGCTTCTTGACGATGTTCACGCCCTCCACCACCACCCGGAACTTCTTGGGCAGGACGTGGAGCACGCGCCCTTCCTTCCCTTTGTGCTCGCCGCTGATGACGCGCACCGTGTCGCCTTTGGCGATGTGCAGCTTGTGACGCGTGGGCTCCATCCCGCGCACCCGCCGGGACTTCTTGTAGACGAGCGGCTTCATGTCAGATGACCTCCGGCGCGAGCGACACGATCTTCATGAACTTCTTCTCGCGCAGCTCGCGGCCCACCGGGCCGAAGATGCGGGTGGCGCGGGGCTCGCCCTCGTCGTTGATCAGCACGGCGGCGTTCTCGTCGAAGCGGATGTAGGAGCCGTCCTTCCGCTTCGTCTCCTTCGCCGTCCGCACGATCACCGCCTTGGCGACCTCGCCCTTTTTCACCTGCCCGGTGGGGATCGCGTCTTTGATCGTGACCACGACGACGTCGCCGAGCCCGGCGTAGCGGCGCTTGGACCCACCGAGCACGCGGATCACGAGCGCGCGCCGGGCGCCCGAGTTGTCCGCGATCTTGACCTGCGATTCTTGCTGCACCATGGCTATTTCGCCTTCTCAATTATCTCGACTACCCGCCAACGTTTCCGTTTCGACAACGGCCGAGTCTCCACGATCCGCACCATATCACCCATCTTGGCGCCCATCTCATCGTGCGCCGCGACCGTCTTGGTGCGCGTGATCTGCTTGCCGTAAAAGCCGTGCGCGAAGCGACGGACCATCGACACCGTCACGGTCTTCTGCATCTTGTCGCTCACCACGACGCCTGTACGGATCTTGCGACGTGCCCGCTCGTTCATGCTGATGCTCGCTCCTTCAGGATAGTCTTGATCCGCGCGATGTCGCGGCGAATCGTGCGCAGCTGCAGCGGGTTCGTGAGCGACTCCGTCGCCCGGCGGAACTCGAGCCGGAACTTCTCTTCCGTCAGCACCGCCAGCTTCTGCGACAGCTCGTCGGTCTTGAGCTCGCGCAGCCCCTCCGCCCGGTTCTCGCGTTTCGCCGGCATCCTAGCGCTCCTCCCGCTTCACGAACTTCGACCGGATCGGCAGCTTCGCGGACGCGAGCGCCAGTGCCGCGCGCGCCGACGCTTCATCGATGCCTTCCAGCTCGAACATGATCCGGCCGGGCTTCACGACCGCTACCCACCCCTCCGGGTTGCCTTTGCCTTTGCCCATCCGGGTTTCCGCCGGCTTCTTGGTGATCGGCTTGTCGGGAAACAAGCGGATCCACACCTTGCCGCCGCGCTTCATCTCGCGCGTCAGCGCGACGCGCGCGGCCTCGATCTGCCGGTTGGAGACCCAGCCGGGGTCGAGCGACATCAGCCCGTAGTGGCCGAACGCGACGGTGTTGCCGCGCGTGGCCATGCCCGACGTGCGGCCCTTGAACCGCTTGCGAAACTTGACGCGCTTGGGTGCCAGCATGGTCTAGACGCCCGTCGAATAGGTGCGGCCGTGGAGGTCCTCGGTCCGCTCGCCTTTGAAGATCCAGACCTTCACGCCGATCGTACCGAACGTCGTCTTGGCGGTGGAGGTCGCGTAATCGATGTCCGCGCGCAGCGTGTGCAGCGGCACGCGTCCTTCGTGATAACCTTCGGTGCGCGCGATTTCCGCGCCGCCCAGCCGGCCCGCCGTCTTGATCTTGATTCCCTGCGCGCCCATCCGCATCGCGCTCTGCACCGCGCGCTTCATGGCGCGGCGGAACGAGATGCGCTGCGTGAGCTGATGCGCCACGCTGTCGCCCACCAGCTGCGCGTCGAGCTCGGGACGCTTGATCTCCTCGACGTTGATGCCGACTTCCTTCCCCGTCAGCTGCGCCAGCTCATCGCGCAGCTTGTCGACTTCGGCGCCGCGCTTGCCGATTACGACGCCGGGCCGCCCCGTGTGCACCGTGACGGTCACCTTGCCCGGCTTGCGCTCGATGTGCACGTCGGCGATCGCGGCGTGGCTGAGACGCGTCTTGAGGTACTTCCGGATCAGCTCGTCTTCCTTGAGCAGCTCCGGGAAGTTGTGGCGCGCGAAATAGCGCGAGCGCCACTGCTTGACGATGCCCAGCCGGAAACCGTAGGGATGTGTTTTCTGTCCCACTTACTTGCTCGCTTTCTTGGTCGTCTTTTTCTTCCTGGCCTTCGCCGCCGGCGCCTTCTTGGCACGCGGCTTTGCCTTCGCCTTCGCTTCGGCTTTCACCTCGGCGGGCTTGGCGCTGGGCGCCGGTGCAACCGGCGCCGCGACGCCGGCGACGCGAATCTCGACGTGGCTCGTGCGCTTGAGAATCGGCGTGCCGCGGCCCATCGCCGCCGCCGTGAACCGCTTCAGCGTCTGGCCCTCGTTCACGACCGCGTAGGTGACGCGCAGGCCGTCGGCGTCGAACGGCGTGTTCTGCCGCTGCGCCGCCTGCTGCGCGTTCGCTACCGCGGACTTCAGGACCTTATGGATCTGGCGCGCCGCCCGCTTTTTGGAGAAGCGCAGGATCGCGTCCGCCTCCGGCACGGCGCAGTCGCGGATCAGATCGATCACCAGGCGCATCTTGCGCGCCGATTGCCGCACGCCGCGTTGGATCGCTCGAGCCTCCATCGGCTACTCCTTGCCCTTGGGCGGCGGCGCTTCGCCGGCCTCGGCCGCCGCCGCCTCGGCTTCGCGCTCCGCCGCCGAGCCCTTGGCGCCGTGGCCGCGGAACAGCCGCGTCGCGGCGAATTCGCCGAGCTTGTGGCCCACCATGTTCTCAGTGATGTAGACGGGGATGAACTTGTTCCCGTTGTGCACCGCGAGCGTATGGCCCACGAAATCGGGCGTGATGGTGCTGCGCCGCGACCAGGTCTTGAACACCTTCTTCTCGTTCCGCTCGTTGAGGGCGCGGATCTTCACCATCAGCGACTCCTCGACGTACGGACCCTTCTTGACACTGCGTCCCATTACTGCGTCGCTTTCCCGCGTTTACGCCCGCGCACGATGAGTTTCGTGGAGTGTTTCTTCTTGTGCCGCGTCTTTTTGCCCTCGACCTTGCCCCACGGGTTCGTCGGAGGCCGGCCGCCGGACGACTTGCCTTCGCCGCCGCCGAGCGGGTGATCGACCGGGTTCATCGCCACGCCGCGGACGCGCGGGCTGCGGCCCAGCCAGCGGGTCTTGCCCGCTTTGCCGATCGACAGCAGCTCGTGCTCGGCATTGCCGACTTCACCGATCGTGGCGAGGCACTCGCCGTGCACCATGCGCATCTCCGTCGAGCGCAGGCGCAGCGTGACGTAATTGCCCTCTTTCGCCACGACCTGGGCGCTGGTGCCGGCGCCGCGGCACAGCTGGCCGCCGCGGCCGATCTTCAGCTCGACGTTATGCACCGCCGTGCCCAGCGGGATCTCGAACAGCGGCATCGCGTTCCCGACGCGGATGTCGGAGCCGGGACCGGAGACGACGGTGTCACCGACGCTCAGCCCTTTGGGCGCGAGGATGTAGCGCTTCTCGCCGTCACCGTAGTGCAGCAGCGCGATGCGCGCGGTCCGGTTGGGGTCGTACTCGATGCTCGCGACCCGCGCCGGAATCGCGAACTTGTCGCGCCGGAAATCGATGCGCCGGTACTGCCGCTTGTGCCCGCCGCCCTGATACCGGCTCGTGATGTGGCCCTTGTTGTTGCGCCCGCCCGTCCGCTGCAACGGCTCGAGCAGCGACTTCTCCGGCTCCGACTTGGTGACTTCGGAGAAGTCGGAGACCGAGCGAAAGCGCGTCGCCGGCGTCATCGGCCGAAAATTGCGGATGCCCATTTAGCCCTCGAACACCTCGATAGCGTCGCCCTCTTTGAGGGTGACGATCGCCTTTTTCCAGGACGGCCGGCGGCCGGCATAGCGGCCATACGTGCGCCGCTTGGCCCGCATGACCATCGTGCGGACGCCGGTGACCGACACCTTGAACAGCGCCTCGATCGCCGCCTTGATCTGCGGCTTCGTCGCTTCCGAATGCACGCGGAATGCGTACTCCTTGCGCGCGCCGTAGGCCGCCGACGACTTCTCCGTGACGACCGGCCGAACGATGGTGTCGTGCAGCTCAGGCATCGCTCGCCTCCTGCTTGGCCTGGCCCTCGTCCAGCGCGCCGATCTCTACGACCACCGTCTGCGACCACAGGATCTCGTACGCCGACGCATCGGCGAAGCGCATCACGTGCACGTCGGGCAGGTTGCGGCCCGACAGATAGACGTTGTGCGAATCGCTCGCGGTGAGGAGGAGAACCTTTTTGCCGGTTGCATCGAGTTTCTTGAGCAGGGCCGCGAGGTCCTTGGTCTTCGGTTTTTGGTACTCGAGCGCGTCCACGATGACGAGCGAGCCTTCCCGCGCGCGCGCGTTCAGCGCCGACTTCTTTGCCAGCTGGCGCATCTTCTTGGGAATCGCCAGACGATAGCTGCGCGGATGCGGCCCGTGCGCGATGCCGCCGTGCCGCCAATGCGGGGCACGCGTCGAGCCCTGCCGGGCGCGGCCGGTGCCCTTCTGGCGCCACGGCTTCTGATTGCCGCCCGAGACCTCGCTGCGGGTCAGCGTGTCGCTCGTCCCCTGCCGCTGATTCGACAGGAACGTGATCACCGCGCGATGCAGCACGTCCTCGTTCACCGTGCCGTCGAACAGCGCCGCGGGCAGCGCGACCGCCTTCTTGCTGGCGCCCGCCGCCGAATAATGAGGAGCCTCAATCATGGCGGCTCGGGCCTCCCTGCTTGCGGACGGTGACCAGGCCGTTCATCGGGCCCGGCACGGAGCCGCGCACGAACAAGAGATTGCGCTCGGCGTCGATCCTTACGACCCGCAGGCCGAGCTCGGTGGTGTTGCGGGCGCCCATGTGCCCGGGCATGCGCTTGCCCTTGATGATGCGCGACGGGTCGGTACCCGGCGCGATCGATCCCGGCTTGCGGTGACGCGTGTTGCCGTGCGTCTCGGGACCGCCGTGGAAGTGATGGCGGTGCACGACGCCCTGGAAGCCGCGGCCCTTCGAGACGCCGCTGACTTTCACGCGATCGCCTTCGGCGAAGATGGCGACGGTGACCGCGCTGCCGGCGGCCGGCGCGTCGCCGGTCACGTCGAAGCGCCGGATCACGCGCGGCGTCGTCTCGACGCCGCCCTTCTTCGCGTGGCCCGCGAGCGCCTTGGGGGCGTTCTTGGGCTTCTGCGCGCCGAAGCCGAGCTCCACACGGCCATCGAGCACAGCGACCACGGGACACGGCCCGGCCTCGATCACCGTGACGGGCACATGCGTGCCTTCGGCGTTGAAGATTCGCGTCATGCCGAGTTTACGACCAATCAGTCCGTTCATGTCCCTACTCGACTTTGATTTCCACGTCGACACCGGCCGGCAGATCGAGCTTCGTCAGCGCGTCCACCGTCTGCGACCGTGAATCGAGGATGTCGATCAGCCGCTTGTGCGTCTTGAGCTCGAACTGCTCGCGGCTCTTCTTGTCGATGTGCGGGCTGCGCAGCACCGTCCACAGCTGCCGCTTGGTGGGCAGCGGGATCGGCCCCGAAACCTGCGCACCGGTCTTTTCGGCCGTCCGGACGATGTCGGCCGCGGCCTGATCGATCAGGGCGTGGTCGAAGGCTTTGAGACGAATTCGGATCTTGCTCGCCATATTTGTCCTCTGTTATCAGTCATCGGTCATCAGTCAGACGACTGATGACAGACAACCGATGACTATTTCAGAATCTTCGTGACGACACCGGCACCCACAGTACGACCGCCCTCACGAATGGCGAAGCGGAGCTGCTCTTCCATCGCGATCGGCGTGATCAGCTCGATCGTCATCTTCGTGTTGTCGCCCGGCATCACCATCTCCACGCCGGCCGGCAGCTCGACGCTCCCGGTCACGTCCGTCGTGCGGAAGTAGAACTGGGGACGGTAGCCCTTGAAGAACGGCGTGTGCCGCCCGCCTTCCTCTTTTGTGAGGACGTAGACTTCGGCCTCGAACTGCGTGTGCGGCTTGATCGACCCCGGCTTCGCGAGCACCATGCCCCGTTCCACCTCGTGCTTCTCCACGCCGCGCAGCAACAGTCCGACGTTGTCGCCCGCCTGTCCATCGTCCAGCAACTTCCGGAACATCTCGACGCCCGTCACGACCGTCTTCTTGTCCGTTCCGAAGCCCACCATCTCGACTTCCTCACCCACCTTGATCTTGCCGCGATCGATCCGGCCCGTGGCCACGGTGCCGCGGCCCGTGATCGAGAAGACGTCTTCGACCGGCATCTGGAACGGCTTATCGACCTCGCGCTTGGGCACGGGGATCGACGTGTCCAGCGCGGCCAGGAGCTCCTCGACCTTGCCGACCCATTGCTTGTCGCCTTCGATCGCCTTGAGCGCCGCTCCGCGGATCACCGGCGTGTCGTCGCCGGGAAACTGGTACTTGGACAGCAGCTCGCGCACCTCGAGCTCCACCAGATCGAGCAGCTCGGAGTCGTCCACGAGATCGCATTTATTGAGGAAGACCACGATCGCCGGCACGTTCACCTGCCGCGCCAGCAGGATGTGCTCGCGCGTCTGCGGCATCGGCCCGTCCACCGCCGACACCACCAGGATCGCCCCGTCCATCTGGGCCGCGCCCGTGATCATGTTCTTCACGTAGTCGGCGTGGCCCGGGCAGTCGACGTGCGCGTAGTGACGTTGCGCCGTGGAGTACTCGACGTGGCTCGTCGCGATCGTGAGGATCTTGGTCGCGTCGCGCCGTCCCTGCGACTCCGACGCCTTCGCCACCTGATCGTAGCTCACGTACGTCCCCAGCCCCTTGTCGGCCGAGACCTTCGTCAGCGCCGCCGTCAGCGTCGTCTTGCCGTGGTCCACGTGGCCGATCGTGCCGACGTTCACGTGGGGCTTGGTGCGCTCGAATTTTGCCTTTGCCATTGCTTTAGCCTTTCACTTTCGAAACGATTTCTTCGGCCTTGGCTTTCGGTACTTCCTGATAGTGGCTGAACTCCATGCTGTAAATCGCACGCCCCTGGCTCATGGACCGCAGCGTCGTGGAATAGCCGAACATCTCGGACAGCGGGACACTGGCCGCGACGATGTGCGCGTCGGCGCGCTGCGTCATGCCGCCGATCTTGCCGCGCCGCGCGGACAGGTCGCCGATGACGTCGCCCATGTAGTCCGAGGGCGTCACGACTTCGACGTCCATGATCGGCTCGAGCAGAATCGGATGCGCCCGGCGCGCGGCTTCCTTCACCGCCATCGAGCCCGCGATCTTGAAGGCCATTTCACTCGAGTCGACGTCGTGGAACGAGCCGTCCACCAGCTCCACCTTCACATCCACCATCGGATAGCCGGCGAGGACGCCGTTCTCCAGTGCCTCTTTGACGCCCTGCTCGACCGGGCCGATGTATTCCTTCGGGATCGTGCCCCCGACGATGTTGTCCTCGAACACGAACCCGGTGCCGGCTTCCCCCGGCTCCAGATGAATCACGACGTGCCCGTACTGGCCGCGGCCGCCGGACTGGCGTATGAACTTGCCCTCGATGTACTCGACGCGCTTGCGCACCGTTTCGCGGTAGGCCACCTGCGGGCGGCCCACGTTCGCATCGACCTTGAATTCCCGCCGCATGCGCTCGACGATGATCTCGAGGTGCAGCTCGCCCATGCCGCTGATGATCGTCTGGGCGGTCTCGGCATCGGTGTGCACGCGGAACGTCGGATCTTCCTCGGACAGCTTCGCCAGCGCGACGCCCAGCTTGTCCTGGTCCGCCTTGGTCTTCGGCTCGATGGCGACGGAGATGACGGGGTTCGGGAAGCGCATCGCCTCGAGAATGATCGGGTGCGCCTCGTCGCACAGCGTATCGCCGGTGCGCGTGTCCTTCAGCCCGATCGCGGCGGCGATGTCGCCGGCGCGCACCTCTTCGATCTCTTCGCGCTTGTTGGCGTGCATCTGCAGCAGCCGGCCGATGCGCTCTTTGCGGTCCTTGGTGCTGTTGTAGACGTACGAGCCCGCGCCCAGCACGCCGCTGTACACACGGAAGAACGTCAGTTTCCCGACGTACGGATCCGTCATGATCTTGAACGCGAGCGCGGCGAACGGCGCGTCGTCCGTCGCCGGCCGCTCGGCATGCGTCGCGTCGTGATGCGGCAGGTGGCCCTTGATCGGCGGGATGTCGACCGGCGACGGCAGGTAATCCACGACCGCGTCGAGCAGCGCCTGGACGCCCTTGTTCTTGAACGCGGCGCCACAGATCACGGGGACGATGGTGCCGGCGACGGTGGCTTTGCGGATGACGGTGCGGATCTCTTCCTGCGTCAACGTGTGGTCTTCGAGATACTTGTGCAGAATGGCGTCGTCCGATTCGACGCAGGCTTCGATCATTTCGTGTCGCAGCTGCGCGACTCGGCTCTTCAGCGCCTCGGGGATCGGGCCTTCGACGTACTTCTTGCCCATCGTCTCGTCGTCATAGACGATCTCGATCTCGCGCACGAGGTCGATGAGCCCCGTGAACAACTCGCCCGAGCCCAGCGGCAGCTGGATCGGCACCGCCTTCGTGCCGAGCCGATCGCGCACCATCTTGAGGCACATGTCGAAGTCGGCGCCGACGCGGTCCATCTTGTTGACGAAGATGATCCGCGGCACGCCGTAGCGGTCCGCCTGGCGCCACACCGTCTCGGTCTGCGGCTCGACGCCGCCGACCGCGTCGAGCACCGTGACGGCGCCGTCGAGCACGCGCAGGCTGCGCTCCACTTCGACGGTGAAGTCCACGTGTCCCGGGGTGTCGATGATGTTGATGCGGTACTGCTGATTGAGGCGGGTCCAGAATGCGGTCGTCGCGGCGGACGTGATCGTGATGCCGCGCTCCTGCTCCTGCTCCATCCAGTCCATCGTGGCCGTACCTTCGTGCACCTCACCCAGCTTGTAGGTGCGGCCCGTGTAATAGAGGATGCGCTCGGTCGTAGTCGTTTTCCCGGCATCGATGTGGGCCATGATGCCGATATTCCGAATCTTGTCGAGCGGCGTTTGACGTGCCATACGAGTCCTGAGTCTTCTCCCGTTGGGGCGCGCCACTGGCGCGCCCTTACGTCGGTCTGGTCAGCAAAAACGCGGGGCGACCAGGACGCCCACGCGTGGGCCGGTCTCGCTCCGCCATCACCGGGTAGGGGCGCAGCATGCTGCGCCCCCACTTTCACGGTGCAGGATCCCTTAGATCAGGGTCCCGAGATTGTTTGTTTAGGCGTTTACCACCGGTAATGCGCGAAGGCGCGGTTCGCCTCCGCCATCCGGTGCGTGTCTTCCTTCTTCTTTATGGTCTCGCCTTCGCCCTTCGACGCCAGAATCAGCTCGGCGGCGAGGCGCTCGGCCATGTTCTTTTCTTTGCGCGCGCGGCTGTACTGAATCAGCCAACGCATCGCCAGCGCGGTGCGGCGCTCGGGCCGCACTTCGACCGGCACCTGATAGGTGGCGCCGCCGACGCGCCGCGACTTCACTTCGAGTGCCGGCTTCACGTTCGAGAGCGCCTGCTTGAATACGTTGACGCCCGGCTGCCCGGTGCGCTGCTCGATCATGTCCATCGCCTGATAGAAAATCCGCTCCGACAACGACTTCTTGCCGCGCTCCATCAGGTTGTTCAAGAACTTCGACACCGTCTGGCTATCGTACCGCGGGTCCGCGGGTACCGGACGCCGCACAGCGGATTTCCGACGACTCACTTCGCGGCCTCCTTGGGACGCTTCGCGCCATACTTGGAGCGCGACTGCTTGCGCTCGTTCACGCCCGCGGCGTCCAGCGTGCCGCGGATGATGTGATAGCGGACGCCCGGCAGATCCTTCACGCGGCCGCCGCGAATCATCACGATCGAGTGCTCCTGCAGGTTATGCCCTTCACCGGGGATGTAGGCCGTCACTTCGAAACCATTCGTCAGGCGAACGCGGGCGACTTTCCGCAATGCGGAGTTCGGCTTTTTCGGCGTCGTCGTATAGACGCGCGTGCACACGCCCCGCTTTTGCGGGTTGCCACGCAGGTGCGGCGCCTTTTCTTTCTTCTCCACGTCGCGGCGGCCGCGCCGGACGAGCTGGTTAATAGTCGGCAAAATACCCCTCGCTCGAGTTGCTCAAAAAGTCCCGAATAAGCCCGGGAAATCAAGCCAGTAAACAGAGTTAGGTCAAGTGCTGGCCGTACGGGCCGCCGACAAAACGGCGCCCGGAGGTTAATCCGGGCGCCGTACACCAGACCCTCCGGCCGTCAGGCCGTCCGACCGTCCGTTATTCCGCCTCCACTCCCTCCGGGAACGGACTCGGCGCAGGCGCCGTCCCAGGCAAGGCCGCTTCGAGCGGCGGCGTCGGCGGCGTGAAGCCCTCCGGCGGCTCGATCTCGATGTCGTGATACCGGTAGATGCCGGTCCCCGCCGGGATCAAGTGCCCGATGATGATGTTCTCCTTTAACCCGAGCAGATCATCCTTGGCCCCGCGGATCGCCGCATCGGTCAGGACGCGCGTGGTCTCCTGGAACGACGCCGCTGAAATAAACGACTGCGTCGTCAGGCTCGCCTTCGTGATGCCGAGCAACAGCGGCTCGCGGGTGGAAGGTTTGCCGCCCTTCTTCACCGCGCGCTCGTTGATCTCGCTGAACACGAGCTTGTCCACGTTCTCGCCTTCCAGGAACTCGGTGTCGCCCGGCTCCACGACTTTGACCTTCTGCAGCATCTGGCGCACGATCACGCCGATGTGCTTGTCGTTGATCTTCACGCCCTGCAGCCGGTACACCTCCTGCACCTCGTTCAGCAGATACTCCTGCACGGCGCGCGGGCCCTTGATCCGCAGAATGTCGTGCGGATTCACCGGACCCTCGGTGAGACGGTCGCCCGCCCGCACGCGGTCGCCCTCGTGCACGCGCAAGTGCTTGCCGGCGGGCACCTCGTACAGCTGCGCTTCGCCCTCCTCCGGATGCACCCAGATCTCGCGCTTGCCCCGCTTGATCTCGCCGAACCGCACGACGCCGTCCACTTCGGAAATCGTGGCGGGATCCTTCGGCCGGCGCGCCTCGAACAGCTCGGCGACGCGCGGCAGGCCGCCCGTGATGTCACGCGTCTTGTACGCCTCGCGCGACACCTTGGCGAGCACCTGCCCGGCGTAGACTTCCTGGCCATCCTCGACCGTGAGCTGCGCGCCTTCCGGAATGACGAAGTCGCGGAGCCGCTTCTCCTTGTCGCCCTTCTTCTGGACGACCTCGATGTGCGGATGGAGCTTCTTCTCCCGGTCTTCGATGATCACGCGCTGGCGCCGGCCGGTGATTTCGTCCAGCTCCTCGCGCACCGTCTCGTCGTCGACGATGTCCACGAACCGCACCAGACCCGCCACGTCCGTCATGATCGGGGTCGTGTACGGGTCCCACGTGAACAGGATGCCGTCTTTCGCCACCTGCTGGCCGTCGTCGACCATCAGCGTCGCGCCGAGCGGCACCTGGAAGCGCGAGTGCACCGCCAGCTTCTGCGCCGCCGTGACGCGTCCCCCGCTCCCACCATGGGCCGCGGCCTTGAGGATCAGCTCGCCCTCGTAGCTCGTGACCACCCTCTGGCCTTCCGGCGTCTCGACGAACGTCAGCCGGTCGCCGTGCTCGATCACGCCTTCGACTTTGGTCTTCCGCACCGTCTGCTCGGCGATGCGTGCCGCCGTGCCGCCGATGTGGAAGGTCCGCAGCGTCAGCTGCGTGCCCGGCTCGCCGATCGACTGCGCGGCCAGAATGCCGACCGCTTCGCCGAGGTCCACCATATCCATCGTCGCGAGGTTGCGGCCGTAGCACATCCGGCACACGCCCCGCTTCGCCTCGCACGTCAGCACGGAGCGGATCTTTACCGTCTCGATGCCCGCATCCTCGATGGCCTGCGACGTCTCCTCGATGACCAGCTTGCCCGCTTCGACCAGCACCTTGGGCCGGCCGTCCTCATCGAGCTCGTGCGGATCCATCACCTCTTCGAGCGCCACGCAACCGACGATGCGCTCGCGCAGCGGCTCGATGATGTCCTCGCCTTCCTTCAGCGCCGACATTTCGAGCCCCAGGATCGTGCCGCAGTCTTCTTCTGTAATGGTCACATCCTGAGCGACGTCGACCAACCGGCGCGTCAGATAGCCGGCGTCCGCCGTCTTGAGCGCGGTGTCGGCAAGACCCTTGCGCGCGCCGTGCGTCGAGATGAAGTACTCGAGCACCGACAGCCCTTCGCGGAAGTTCGATTTGATCGGGCTCTCGATGATTTCGCCGATGCCGCCCGTGAGCTTCTTCTGCGGCTTCGCCATCAGCCCGCGCATGCCGGCGAGCTGCCGGATCTGGTCGCGCGAGCCGCGGCTGCCCGAGTCGAACATCATGAACACCGGGTTGAAGCCGCCCTTGGACTTCTTCATCGTGCCGACCATCGCCTCGGCGATGTCGTTGTTCGCGTGCGTCCAGGCGTCGATCACCTTGTTGTAGCGCTCACCGAAGGTGATCTGGCCCGTCGCGTACGCGCGCTGGAACCGCTCGACGCGCGCTTCGGCGTCGTGCAGCAGCGGCGACTTCTCGGTCGGAATCTCGAGGTCGGCCACGCCGATCGAGACGCCGCCCATGGTCGCATAGCGGAAGCCGAACTCCTTCAGCTGATCGAGGAACTGCACCGTCGGGGCGAGCCCCGCGCGGCGATAGCTCTCGAACACGAGCTCGGACAGGTCCTTCTTCCGCATCACCTTGTTCTGGAACCCCAGCTCGCGCAGCAATCCCACCGGGACGATGCTGTTGAAGATCACGCGTCCCGCCGTCGTGGCGACCCAGCGGCCGGCCAGATCCGGGCGCTCGTGCCACATCTGCACCGGCGAGTGGAAGTCGAACCGCTTCACCGCGAGGCCCATCTCCAGCTCCGCCATCGAGCCGATGCGCGGCGCGGTCTTCAGCGCGGCCTCGAAATCCGCCGGCTCCTTGGTCAGGAAGTGACATCCCAGCACCATGTCCTGGCTGGGCTCCGCCACCGGCCGGCCGTCGGACGGCTTGAGGATGTTGTTCGACGAAATCATCAATAGCCGCGCTTCGAGCTGCGCCTCGAACGAGAGCGGCACGTGCACGGCCATCTGGTCGCCGTCGAAGTCGGCGTTGAACGCCGCGCAGACGAGCGGGTGAATCCGGATCGCCTTGCCCTCGACCAGCACGGGCTCGAACGCCTGGATGCCCAGACGGTGGAGGGTGGGCGCGCGGTTCAGCAATACGGGATGGTCCTCGATGATCTCCTCGAGGATCTCGTACACTTCCGGCGATTCCTTCTCCACGATCTTCTTCGCCCGCTTCACCGTCTCGGCGATGCCCTTCTCCACCAGCTTGTGGATGATGAAGGGCTTGAACAATTCGACCGCCATCGCCTTCGGCAGCCCGCACTGGTGCAGCCGCAGCTCGGGGCCGACCACGATCACCGAACGGCCCGAATAGTCGACGCGCTTGCCGAGCAGGTTCTGCCGGAACCGGCCCTGCTTGCCCTTGAGCATGTCGGACAGCGACTTCAGGGGCCGCTTGCCGCGACCGCGAATCGCCTTGGAACGGCGGCCGTTGTCGAACAGCGCGTCCACCGCCTCCTGCAGCATGCGCTTCTCGTTGCGGAGAATGACCTCGGGCGCGCGGTGCAGGATCAGCTTCTGCAGCCGGTTGTTGCGGTTGATCACCCGCCGGTACAGATCGTTCAAGTCGGACGTGGCGAAGCGCCCGCCGTCGAGCGGCACCAGCGGCCGCAGGTCGGGCGGGATCACCGGCACGACATCGAGAATCAGCCAGCGCGGATCGTTGCGCTGCTCGCCGGCGTTGCCGGAGTTGCGCATCGCGTCCACGATCTTGAGCCGCTTGAGCATCTGCTTCTTGCGGTGCTGGCTCGTCTCGTTCGCCACCGTATCGCGCAGCTCGTCGGCCAGCTTGTCGACGTTGATGCGCTCGAGCAGCGAGCGGATCGCGGGCGACCCGATGTCGGCCCGGAACGCCGTGTCGCCTTCGTTCTTGGCCTTCGTCCGCAGCTCGAGGTAGCGATCCTCATCCAGCAGCTCGCGCTCCTGCACTTCCTGCTCGCCCGGCTCGATCACGACGTAGTTCGTGTAGTAGATCACGCGCTCCAGGTCGCGGAGCGTCATGTCGAGCAGGTTGCCCATCGGCGACGGCAGCGTCTTGAAGAACCAGATGTGCGCCACCGGCACCGCGAGCTCGATGTGGCCCATGCGCTCGCGCCGCACCTTCGACAGCGTCACCTCGACGCCGCAGCGGTCGCAGATCACGCCGCGATAGCGGATCCGCTTGTACTTCCCGCAATGACACTCCCAGTCCTTCACCGGCCCGAAGATGCGCTCGCAGAAGAGCCCATCCCGTTCCGGCTTGAAGGAGCGGTAGTTGATGGTCTCGGGCTTGGTCACCTCACCCCACGACCACCAGGTGCGCTGGCCCTGCAGCTCCAGGCGCTCGCGCTCCTTGAAGTCCTTGGGGCCGCGGATCTCCTCGGGGGAGGCGATCCGGATCTGGATATAATCGAAGCTCGAGCTCTTGGGCTCGTGGCCGCTACGGAAGTCGATCACTTATTCCTCCACGTCTTCAGTCGTGCCGAGTGTCACCTTCAATCCCAGGGCCTGGAGCTCCTTCACCAGCACGTTGAAGGACTCCGGAATCCCGGGCTTCGGCAGGTTCTGCCCCTTCACGATCGCCTCGTAGACACGGCTGCGGCCGTTCACGTCGTCCGACTTGACCGTCAGAATCTCCTGCAGCGTGTGCGCGGCGCCGTAGGCTTCGAGCGCCCACACTTCCATCTCGCCGAACCGTTGGCCGCCGAACTGCGCCTTGCCGGCGAGCGGCTGCTGCGTGACCAGCGAATACGGCCCGATGGAACGGGCGTGGATCTTGTCGTCCACGAGGTGCGACAGCTTCATCATGTAGATCGAGCCGACCGTCACCTCGGACTCGAACAGCTCGCCGGTGCGACCGTCACGCAGCCGGCACTTGCCGACGGGCGACAACCCGGCGGCCGCCAGCAGCTCGTCCGCCGCGGCATCCACATCGGCCTCGGACTTCGCGCCAAACAGCGCCGCGAGGGCGGGCCGCCCCGTCGCTTCGAGCACCTCCGCCGGCTTGTCCTTGGCCAGGCCCTTCTCGATTTCTTTTGCTCCCGCCTTGAGAGCGGCCTTCTCCGCGGCCGAGAGGTTGCTCGCCTCCGCCGCCTCGAGTTTCGCCGCGTGCACTTCCTGCTCGATCCGGCGCTGGGCCAGCTCGCGCTCCGCCAGCTCCTTGCCGGCGAACTTCAGGAAGTCCACCATCTGGTGGTGCAGCTCGCGCGTCTCGGCCGATACGCTCCGCCCGCCGAGCAGCGCCACACCGGCCGTCCCGATATCGGGACGATCGCCGTTCGTCGCTGGCAGCCGCTGCAGATCGGACACGATCCGGAGCACGCGCTCGGAGTCGAGCGCCGGCGGGCGAACGTCCAGGCGCAGGCTGTCCGCGGCCCAGGTCAGGCCGGCCAGCCGCAGCAGCACGCCGATCTCCGTTTCGTTCGCGCCCTGGAAGACGGGCGTCTTGGCGTCGAAGCCCAGCAGGTTCGCCGCCCAGCCCAGATGCGTCTCCAGGATCTGGCCCACGTTCATGCGGCTCGGCACGCCGAGCGGATTCAGCACGATGTCCACCGGCGTCCCGTTGGGGAGGAACGGCATGTCCTCCTCCGGCACGATCCGGGCGATGATGCCCTTGTTGCCGTGCCGGCCGGCCATCTTGTCGCCCACCGAGATCTTGCGCTTCTCGGCGACGTAGACCTTGACCAGCTGGATCACGCCCGGAGGCAGCTCGTCGGGCTGGAGGATCTTGTCGATCTGATCCTCCGATTTCTCCTCGATCTTGGCGCGCTCCGCGCCGGCGGCGTCGAGCACGGCACGGACCTTCTCGTTCACCGCCTTATTCGCGACGCGCAGCGTCTTCAGGTCGACGTCGGCGAAATTGATCTCGCCGAGCTGCTGCCGGGAAAGCTTGGTGCCGGCCGGCAGGTATTCCTCGACCGTGCCCGCCTTCAGCATCAAGCCGACTTCCTGGTTGGCGAGCAACTCGACCACCTCGGTGAACACGGCCTCCGAGATGCGCGCCTTCTCTTCCGTCTCGAGCCGGCGCACGTCGCCGATGCGCTCGCCACGGTCCTTCTCGACGACCTGATCTTCGATGCGCGAGAAAATCTTCACGTCGATGACCACGCCCTCCATGCCCGGCGGCACCTTCAGCGACGAGTCCTTCACGTCCTTCGCCTTCTCGCCGAAGATCGCGGTGAGGAGCTTCTCTTCCGGCGACAGCTCCGTCTCGCCCTTGGGGGTGATCTTGCCGACGAGGATGTCCCCCGCCTTCACATGGGCGCCGATGCGCACGATGCCCCGCTCGTCGAGGTCCACCAGCGACTCCTCGGCGACGTTCGGGATCTCGCGCGTGATCTCCTCACGGCCACGCTTGGTGTCGCGCACGTGCAGCTCGAGCTCCTGGATGTGGATCGACGAGTAGACGTCGTCCTTCACGAGGCGCTCGGAGAGCACGATCGCGTCTTCGAAGTTGTGCCCGTACCACGGCATGAACGCCACGGTGACGTTGGCGCCGAGCGCGAGATCGCCGCGCTCCGTGCCCGCGCCGTCCGCCACGATCTGCCCCGCCTTCACCTTCTGGCCCATGTGTACCAGTGGCCGCTGGTTGATGGCGGTGTCCTGGTTCGTGCGCCAGAACTTCTTCAGGCGGAAGCGGTCGTGCTGCTTGAGCCGCGCCAGCGGATGGTCGCCGTTACTGGGGGCATCCTCGTCGCCGGCGTCGATGATGATCTCATCGGCCGTGACGCGGGTAACCACGCCGCCGCGGCGGGCGATCACGACGGCCCCGGAGTCGCGCGCCACCTTCTCCTCGAGTCCCGTGCCCACGAGCGGCGCCTGCGGGAAGAGGAGCGGCACCGACTGCCGCTGCATGTTCGAGCCCATCAGCGCGCGGTTCGCGTCGTCGTGCTCGAGGAACGGAATCAGGGCGGCGGCGATCGACACCAGCTGCTCCGGCGCCACGTCCATGAAATCGATCTTGTTGGGCGGCAGCAGCGGGTAGTCGTCCCGCTTGCGGCACAACACCAGCTCGTCGGCAAAGCGGCCGTCGGGCGTGAGGTGCGCGTTGGCCTGCGCCACCGCGTAATCCTCTTCCTCGGAGGCCGACAGCCAGCGCGTCTCGTCGGTCACCTTCCCATCCTTCACCACGCGGTACGGCGTTTCGATGAAGCCCAGATCGTTCACGCGGGCATAGCAGGACAGGCTCGTGATCAGCCCGATGTTCGGGCCTTCCGGCGTCTCGATCGGGCACATGCGGCCGTACTGGCTGTAGTGCACGTCGCGCACTTCGAAGCCGGCGCGCTCGCGCGTGAGCCCGCCCGGGCCGAGCGCCGAGAGGCGCCGCTTGTGCGTCAGCTCGGCCAGCGGGTTCGTCTGATCCATGAACTGCGACAGCTGCGAGCTGCCGAAGAACGCCTGAATCACCGCGCTCACGGTGCGCGCATTGACGAGATCGTCGAGCGTGATCCGCTCGGGATCGTTGTTGATGCTCATCCGCTCCTTGATGAGCCGCGCCATGCGCGACAGGCCCACCGAGAACTGGTTGGCGATCAGCTCGCCGACCGAGCGCACCCGGCGGTTGCCGAGATGGTCGATGTCGTCGGTGTAGCCGCGGCCTTCCGACAGCTCGATCAGATAGCGGATGATCGCGACGAAATCGGCCTCGGTGAGGACGGTGTTGTCCTTCGCGACGTTCACCTTGAGCCGCTGGTTGATCTTGTAGCGGCCGACCCTCCCCAGGTCGTAGCGTTTGGGGTGGAAGAACAGCCGCTTCAGGGCCTCGCGCGCCGTCTCGATATTCGGCGCCTCGCCGGGGCGCAGCAGGGTGTAGATCTGCGCCAGCGCCTCCGCCTCGGCGTGCGTCGGATCCTTGGCCAGCGTGTTCTTGATCAGCGGCGACTCACTGCGGCCGGGCGGCAGCAGCACGTCGACCTTGGTGACGTCCGCCTTGAGCAGCTTCTTGCGCAGCGTGTCGGACAGCTCACGCCCTGCCTCGCCGACGATTTCACCATCGGGATCGGCGACGTCGAAGGCGAGCACGTACTTGCTCGGCGTCTGCTGCGTCGTGGTCGGCTGGGCGTCCTCGCGCAGGTCGAGCGAGGTGTAGCCGGCGAACACTTTCACCGACGTAATGCCGGCGCGGCGGAACGCGTTGAAGCGCTCCAGCACCAGCTCGTCCCCCACGCGCGCCAGCGGCTCGCCCTTCTTGTTCTCGGGATCGGGCACATCGGTCGCGAGCAGCGTGCCGAGGACTTCGCGCTTCTGCGCGCGGCCCTCGAGCTTGCCGGTGATGTCGATGTCCTTCACGGCGTAGAACAGCTTCAGGATGTCGGCGTTGGTCCCGTAGCCGAAGGCGCGCAGCAGCGCGGTCGCCGGGAATTTCTTCTTCTTGTCGATGTGGACGTAGATCACGTCGTGAATGTCGACGGTGAACTCGACCCACGAGCCCCGGAACGGAATGATGCGCGCCGAGAAGAGGCGCTGGCCGTTGGGGTGGATGCTCTCCTCGAACACGACGCCGGGCGAGCGGTGCAGCTGCGACACGATGACGCGCTCCGCGCCGTTGATGACGAACGTGCCCAGCGGCGTGAGGATCGGCAGCTCGCCGAGATAGACTTCCTTCTCGATGATGTTCTTGGGCCGCTTGGTCTTGGTGACCTCGCCGACCTCTTCCATCACGACCAGCTGCAGGGTCGCCTTGAGGGGCACCGAGTACGTCATGTCGCGCTCGATGCACTCTTCGACGGTGTACTTCGGCTCCCCGAGCGCGTACTTCACGAACTCGAGCGAGTAGTTGCCGTTCACGTCCTGGATCGGGAACAGGTCCTTGAACACCCGCTCCAGCCCGACGTCGGCGCGCGCGCCGTCCTTGCCATCCGGCTGCAGCAGGGACTGGAAGGCGCGGGTCTGAATGTCGAGGAGATGGGGCATCGGCATCCCCGTCTCCAGTTTTGCGAACGAAGGCCCTGCCGCCCCCGTACCCGGCTGCGGTGCGGGGGAGGATGCTAGGGCTCGGAAAAGCGAGCAGGTTGTAGTAACTCCGCGCCTACTTCAGTTCGACGACGGCGCCCTGCGCTTCGAGCTTCTTTTTGATTTCTTCCGCTTCCTGCTTGGACACGCCTTCCTTTACGGTGCCGGGCGCGCCTTCGACGAGATCCTTCGCCTCTTTCAGGCCAAGGCTGGTGATCGCGCGAATCTCCTTGATCACCTGGATTTTCTTCTCGCCGCCGGCCTTCAGTACGACTGTGAACTCCGTCTTCTCCTCGGCCGCCGGCGCTGCGGCCGCGCCGCCTGCGGCGCCTGCGCCACCCGCCGGTGCCGCTGCGGGAGCCGCGATCGTGACGCCGAACTTCTCCTTGAACGCCTCGATCAGCTCCGCCAGCTCGAACACCGACATGTTGCCGATGGCTTCGAGGATGTCGTCCTTACTCATCGTTTGAGTCGCCATTACTGTTCTCCCGCCCGTTTAGTTTTTAGAGCCTCGAGGGCACCCACCATCGAGTACAGCAATCCGTTCAGTACTCCCAGGAATCCCGCCATGGGCGCCTGAAGGGCTCCGCCCAGCTGTGCCAACAGCTGCGTCTTGGACGGCAACGCGGCGAGCGACTTCACCTGGGCCACCGTGACCGCCTTGCCTTCGACCAACCCGACCTTGATCGACGGCTTCTCGAACTCCTTGGCGAAGTCCGTCAGCACCTTCGCGGCGCCGACCGGATCCGCGCCCGCCAGCACCAGCGCCGTGGGGCCCGCGAGAAACGACTCGAGGCCGCCGTCTTTCAGCTGTTGCTCGGTCAGCGCGCGGCGCGCCAGCGTGTTCTTCACCACCACGTACTCGACGCCCACCGCGCGCAGGCGGCGGCGCAGATCGGTGATGTGGGCCACGTTGAGGCCCGTGAAGTCGGTGACGTAAATGGTCTGCGCCTTGGCGACCTGCTCCGCCAACGTCGTGACCATCTCCTGTTTCTGCGCTTTGGTGCGGTTCATACGTGGTACCCCGCCGGATCGACCCGCACGCCCGGCCCCATCGTGCTCGAAACCGTCACCGAACGGATGTAATGCCCCTTGGCGGCCGACGGCTTCGCCTTCACGATCGCGTCCATGAAGGCCTGGAGATTGTCGGCGAGCTGCGTCGCGGCAAACGACTTCTTGCCGATCGGCGCGTGGACGATGCCGCTCTTGTCGACCCGGAACTCGATCTTGCCCGCCTTCAGCTCCTTCACGGCCTTCGTGACGTCCATCGTGACCGTGCCCGCCTTGGGGTTCGGCATCAGCCCGCGCGGCCCGAGAATCTTGCCGAGCGCGCCGAGCTGCCCCATGACGTCCGGCGTCGCGACGATGACGTCGGTATCGAGCCAGCCTTCCTTGATTTTCGCGACGTACTCGAGGCCCACGAAATCGGCGCCCGCTGCTTCGGCTTCCTTCACCTTCTCACCCTGCGCGATGACGAGGACGCGGATTGTCTTCCCCGTCCCGTGCGGCAGGGAGACCGTGCCACGCACGATCTGGTCCGCATGCTTGGGATCGACGCCCAGACGGACCGCCACGTCCACCGACTCGTCGAACTTCGCGAACGCCGTGCTTTTGACCTGCTCGACGGCCGCGGGTGGCGGGTACAGCTTCTTCGCCTCGAGTGTGGCGGCCGCCGCGCGGTACTGCTTGCCGTGCGTGCGCATCAGCCCTCCACCGTCAGGCCCATGGAGCGCGCCGTCCCGGCGATCATGTTGATCGCGCCTTCGAGGTCGGTCGCGTTCAGGTCCTGCATCTTGATCTCGGCGATCTTCTTGAGCTGGGCCCGCGTCACCTTCCCCACCTTCTCGCGATTCGAGGTCGGCGAACCCTTCTCGATCCCCGCTTCCTTCTTCAGGAGCACGGCAGCGGGCGGCGTCTTGGTGATGAACGTGAAGGTGCGGTCCTTGTAGATCGTCACGACCACGGGCGTCACCATGCCCGCCTGGCTCGCGGTCTTGGCGTTGAACTGTTTGACGAAGTCCATGATGTTGACGCCGTGGGGCCCGAGCGCCGTGCCCACCGGCGGCGCCGGTGTGGCCTGGCCCGCGGGCACCTGGAGCTTCACGATTGCGGTAACTGGTTTCGCCATTAGTGTGCCTTCAGCTGCAAATAGTCCAATTCCACTGATGTCGGCCGCCCGAACAGCGCTACGGAAACGCGCACCTTACCCTTGTCCGGCAACACTTCCTGCACCGTTCCGCTGAAGTCCGAGAACGGCCCCTCGGTGATTTCCACGACCTGACCCACGAGGAACGGAATCGCCTCGGCGGGCTCTTCTTCCTTGATCGCTTCTTCGATGCCCAACAGCCGGTTGACCTCGTCGGGCCGCAGCGGCATCGGCAGGCGGTCCGTGCCGACGAACTTGATCACACCCTGAATGCCGTTGATCGTGTGGATGGTTTCCTGATTCAGGTCCATCTCCACGAGCACGTACCCCGGATAGATCTTGCGCTCGACGTTGACCTTCTTGCCGTTCTTGATCTCCACGACTTCCTGCGTGGGGACCAGGGCCTGACGGATCGGCTTCTCCGCTTCGGGCCGCGCATCTTCGGCGATACGGCGCGCAATCAACGAGCGCACCTTGTTCTCGTGCCCCGCCGTCGTTTGAATCGCGTACCAGCGCGGCTCGACCGGCACTTAGAGCAACCTCGCCACCAGCTTCACGAACATCCACTGGAAGAACGCGTCCATCAGGCCGATCGCGATGCCCAGTATCGTGACGAAGATGACGATCACCGTCGTCGCCTTCTTCAATTCGTCGAACGTCGGCCACGTCACCTTGCGCAGCTCGTTGCGCACGTCGCGCAGGAACTGGAACAGGCGGCCGGCGGGGCCGGCCCGCCGCAGCTCCGGACCGCCTCCCGTCATGACCTCCGTCGCCATTACTTCGATTCCTTGTGCGCCTGCTGCTTGTTGCACCGCGGGCAGAACTTCTTCCACTCCGCCCGTTCGGGGTGCTTCCGCCGGTTCTTGGTCGTGAAATAGTTCCGGCTTTTGCACACCGTGCATTCCATGATGATGTTTTCTCTTGGCACTTAAACCTCGTCGGATCGACGGATCGGCGGATCGGCGGATGGTCATCCATCCGCCGATCCGACCATCCGCCCATCCGCCTATTTCAAGATTTTCGTGACCACTCCAGCACCAACCGTTCTTCCACCTTCTCGGATAGCGAACCGCAGCTGCTCTTCCATCGCGATCGGCGTGATCAGCTCGATCGTCATCTTCGTGTTGTCCCCCGGCATCACCATCTCGACACCGGCGGGCAGCTCCACCGAGCCCGTCACGTCCGTCGTGCGGAAGTAGAACTGCGGCCGATAGCCCTTGAAGAACGGCGTATGCCGCCCGCCCTCTTCCTTCGTCAGGACGTACACCTCCGCCTCGAACTGCGTGTGCGGCTTGATCGACCCGGGCTTGGCCAACACCATCCCGCGCTCGATCTGGTCCTTCTCGATGCCGCGCAGCAGCAGACCGACGTTGTCGCCCGCCTGGCCATCCTCCAGCAGCTTGCGGAACATCTCGACGCCTGTGACGACCGTCCTCTTGTCGGTCCCGAACCCCACCATCTCCACTTCCTCGCCCACCTTCACTTTGCCGCGATCGATGCGGCCCGTCGCCACCGTGCCGCGGCCGGTGATCGAGAACACGTCCTCGACCGGCATCAGGAAGGGCTTATCGACCTCCCGCTTCGGGACCGGGATGCTCTTGTCGAGCGCGCCGAGCAGCTCCTCCACTTTCGAGACCCACTGCTTGTCCCCTTCGATCGCCTTGAGCGCCGCCCCGCGAATCACGGGGACGTCATCGCCGGGGAACTGATACTTGCTCAGGAGCTCCCGGACCTCGAGCTCGACCAGGTCCAGCAGCTCGGGGTCGTCCACCAGGTCGCACTTGTTCAGAAAGACGACGATCGCCGGCACGTTCACCTGCCGGGCGAGCAGGATGTGCTCGCGGGTCTGCGGCATCGGGCCATCGACCGCCGACACGACCAGGATCGCCCCGTCCATCTGCGCCGCGCCCGTGATCATGTTCTTCACATAGTCGGCATGCCCCGGGCAGTCGACGTGCGCGTAGTGGCGCGCCGGCGTCGAGTACTCCACGTGGCTCGTCGCGATCGTCAAGATCTTGGTCGCGTCACGCCGCCCCTGGGACTCGCTCGCCTTCGCCACCTGATCGTAGCTCACGTACGTCCCCAGCCCCTTGTCGGCCGAGACCTTCGTCAGCGCCGCCGTCAGCGTCGTCTTGCCATGGTCCACGTGGCCGATCGTGCCGACGTTCACGTGGGGCTTGGTGCGCTCGAATTTCGCTTTGGCCATTGTCCCCTCAAAACCGTAGTAAAACGGCGTCTAACGACTGCGTCCAACAACATCGTCGAACGACTTCGTTAGACGTCTCTGTTCGACGTCTTCGTTCGACGATTTTTTTTCTACGCCTCTAGTTCATGCAGAGCTCGCGACCGGGATTGAACCGGTGACCTCGTCCTTACCAAGGACGCGCTCTACCGACTGAGCTACGCGAGCGGTCGTCAGAGCGGGCGACGGGGCTCGAACCCGCGACCCTCAGCTTGGAAGGCTGATGCTCTACCAACTGAGCTACGCCCGCGCGCCACAAAGTGGTGGGGGAAGGATTCGAACCTTCGTAGCGCGATGCGCGGCAGATTTACAGTCTGCTCCCTTTGGCCACTCGGGCACCCCACCCAGCGCGCCGCCCCCGCCGCCCCATTCCCTTCCGCCGCTCCCGGTGACAACAGACCCCGCGTTCGGTGCGCGCGGGGTTTGTTGTGTCCCAGAGTTCGGGTTTGAGCTGACGAAGGGACTCGAACCCTTAACCTGCTGATTACAAATCAGCTGCTCTACCAGTTGAGCTACGTCAGCTGGTCAAGGCTGAATCCGACAGACTCGTATTTTAGACAGACCATGCGACTATGGCAAGGGATGGACTTCGAACGACTTAGGCCTCGTCAGCGCAGTCGCCATTTGGTACCCTGCGGCGTGTCCTCGATCTCGACGCCTTTCGCCCCCAGCTCCGCCCGAATCGCGTCGGCGGCCTTGAAATCCTTGGACTTACGGGCCTGGGCTCGGGCAGCGATGCGTTCGGCGATCCAACTCTCCAAATCCCGGTCCGGCTGTCTCGGCGTGGGGAAAATGTCGAATACCCCCATCGCGAGCTCGGTCAACGCCCCAAAGGCTGCGGCGCTCCCGCCGGCACCCTTGTCCAATTCCCGGTTCGCCGCACGAACGAAATCGAACAGCTTCGCAATCGCTTGGGGCGCGTTCAAATCGTTGTTGAGTGCCTCGGTAACATCGACGCGCAGCTGACCGGCTAATTCGGCGAGCGTGTTCTTCTCGTCGCGAGCGTGCGTTGGCTGCGCGATGCGGTTTCGGAACTCCCACAAACGACGAACGCCTTCGGCAGCGGCGCTGAGCGCGTCGTCGTTGAAATCGACCGGCTGGCGATAGTGGGTTTGAAAAAACAACAAGCGCACCGCCGCCGCGTCGACGCCCTGCTCGCGCAGGTCGCGTGCGGTGAGGAAGTTGCCGTGGCGTTTCGACATCTTGGTGCCGCGCACGTTGAGGAATTCCCCGTGCACCCAGTGCCGCGCGAACGGCCGGCCCGTCGCGCCCTCCGACTGCGCGATTTCATTTTCGTGGTGCGGAAAAATCAGATCGATGCCGCCGGCGTGAATGTCGAGCGTCTGTACGCCGCAGCACTGGGCGATCTCCTCGAGCGCCATCGCCGAGCATTCGAGATGCCAGCCGGGCCGGCCGCGCCCGAACGGCGCGTCCCACGCGGCGCCCACCGCCTCGTCCTCCGCGTCGGCTTGCTTCCATAGCGCGAAATCGCTGGGATCGCCTTTCGCGTATTCATCGCTGGCGACGCGTGCGCCGACTTTGATCTCTCGCGTGTCGAGCCGCGACAACCGCCCGTACGTCGGAAACTTGGCGAGCGAGAAATAGACGGAGCCGTCCTCCCCTTTATATGCGACGCCACGCTCGAGCAGCCGCGACACGAGCGCGATCATCTGCGGCATGTACGCCGTGGCCGGCGTGTAGACGTGGGCCGGCTTGATGCGCAGGTAGTCGCGATCCTCGAAGAACGCTTTGGTGAACGGAGCGGTGTGTTCGACGAGCGGTTTTCCGGCCGCTCGCGCCGCCTTGATCGTGCGGTCGTCCACGTCGGTGAGATTCATGACCTGGAACACGTCATAGCCGACGTGCTCCAGCCAGCGGCGCAGCAAGTCCTCAAACAGGAATGTGCGGAAGTTGCCGATGTGCGCGTAGTTCCACACCGTCGGCCCGCAGGTGTAGAACGTGACACGCGGCGGCGCGAGCGGCTGCAGCGGCTCGACGCGGCGGGTGAGCGTATTGAAGAGGGAAACCTGGGAAGGGGGAGCCGCCGTCATTGCGGCGAAACGTACTAGCGCATGTCGTGTGTTTCCAGCACGACCTCCTCCAGTGATTTGACGCGCACCCGCGACGCCCGAACCGGCAGGCGGTGCGCGCGACACAACGCCAGCGCCGCTTCCACCGTCCGCCCGGTCAACGACGCCTCTAGGCCCGCCGCGGTGATCCGGAAACCGGGCGGTGGCTCGGCGGGCGGGCAATCCAGAATCACCTCGAGCACGCGTTCGCCGAGCAGCGTGGCGAGCGGACCGGCGCGCACGATGCGCCCCTCGCGTAGCACCAGCACCCGCGCGGCCAGCCGCTCCAGCGCGGCGGGATCGCGCGACGTGATCACCACGGCGACGCCACTCGCCGCGAGTCCCGCGATGCGCCCCCGCAGGTCCCGTCGCGCGATCGCATCGAGGCCCCCCCCCGAAAGCACCTCGTCGAGCAGCAGCACCCGCCGGCCGCCAAGCACCGCCTGCGCCAGTCCCAGCCGGTGCAGATCGGCGCGACTCAACGCCTCCACGTGAGTGCCGGCCTCCCCCGCGAGGCCGGACAGCTCCAGCGCCTCGCGCACCAGTCCCCGCAGCCGCCGCGGTGCTCGCTCGGCGTTGGCGGCGCAGTGCAGCCGCGCGTAGTAGCTGAGCACTTCGCGCACCGTCGCCGCAGCCGGAAAGACGGCGTTATCGGCGGCGTAGCCGATGAGCTGGCGGGCTGCCGGAGCCTCGACTCTCGCGCCCCAGACACGCACGTCGCCGCTTTCCGGCCTCAGGCAGCCGGCCGCGATCCGGAGCACCGTGCTCTTCCCCGCACCCGCCGGGCCGACCAACCCCGCGATCTCCCCGGGCAGCAGCGCGAGCGAGATGCCCGCGACACCGTGGCCCCCGACGTCGCAGAGTGTCAGGGCGTAATCGGTCATCGGGCGTCGGTCATCAGTGAAACGCGGAGCGCCGTCGCGCGACGCAGGCGCACGCGAGCAGAATGCCGAGCCCGGTCCACGCAACCGCGTGCAGGATCGCACCCCAATCGCCAGTCGCAATGTCGCGATAGTGCCAGAGTGCCGGTCCCAGCTCGAGCGCGCTCGCGGCCGTCAGGCGTACGACGCCGGGGCGCGCCAGATCGACCAGGCGCTCAGGCGCCACCGCGCCCGCGATCGCCATACAGAGGAAGAGCGCCAGGGCGGCGCCGTTCCCGAGCAACAGGACGGCTGCCAGCCCGCAACCACCGACGGCCGCGGCGGCTGCGACGCCGGCCAATGCCGCCCCACTATCCCATCCAGTCAGCAGCGTGCAGACGACGGTGAGCAGCACGGCGGGAGCCACGATTGCCAGCCAGCGTCCCGCGGCAACCGCGAGTGGCGTGGTCGGATGTGTCAGCGCCGTCGCCAACGCAGCGCGGTCGCGCTCGCTACCCGCAGTGCCTGCCGCGCCGATGATGGCAGCCAGGGCTCCGGCCTGCAGCGCAACGGTGAGCGGCTCGAGGCCGCGGCTGCCCAGCCAGATGAGCGTGGCACCGAGGGCGAGGAGCGAAATCCCAAGACGCGTGCGCGTGAAGCGCGGGAGGAGGAGCAACCATTCGGCGTACACGCAACGCAGGAATCGCATTGCGGCAGCATACAAATGAATCGGCGGCGATCGGTATCCAATCGCCGCCGCGTGAATCAAATAATCGGCGTGTAGGGGCACGACATGTCGTGCCCCTACACCGTTCCCTACCGTGCCACCGTTGCCTCGCGCACGATCGCATCCACCAACGGTGCCGCATCAAATCGTACGGGATCCGTCGCCGGCAGCCCCGTCTCCTCTGCCGCTTTTGCCACAGCGTCGCGCGCCGCGCTCTCGTCCATGTCGTACGTGTTGAGACAGATGCCGATCACATTGGTCGGGTGCACGGGATGCGCGGCCCGCTCATAGATGTCGATCATCTCGAGATAGGAGGGGATCTTCACCCACGGCTCGCGCCCGTGATAATCGCCGATGTAGTCGCGCGTTACCTGATGGCAGAGAATCAGCGCGTCGGGACAGGACCCGTGCAGCAGGCCGAGCGTGACGCCGGAATACCCCGGGTGAATCAGGCTGCCCTGGCCTTCGACGAGCACGATGTCGTTGTCCTTCGCGCCCTGGAGGACGAGCTGCTCCGCGGCACCGGCGATGAAATCCGCCACGACCGCGTCCACGGCGATGCCCCACCCCTCGATGAAGATCCCCGTTTGCCCCGTCGCCACGAAACTCGTGCGGTGGCCGCGCTGCACCAGCGCGTCGCGCAGCTGGAGCTGCGCCGTCATCTTGCCGACGTTACAATCGGACCCGACCGCGAGCACGACCAGCGCGTCCACCTCGGCCGCGCGGCCATCGGCGATGGGGAGGTTCGGCGGCGGCTTGCGCGCATCGAGAATGCGAACCCCGCGCGAGCGGGCGAGCGGACCCAGCTCGGGATCGTCGCCGATGAAGGTGTGCAGGCCGCTCCAGATTTCCAGCTTGCGTTCGATGGCGGTGCGGAGCCATGCCTTCCATTCGTCGGGGAGGCGCCCCCCGGCCGGCGCGATGCCGATCAGGACGGCGGTCGCCCCCTTGCCGTGCGCGATGCCGCGCTCGAAATCGCCGACCACGGGAATCCCGCCGCCGAAGCCGAGCACGTCCTGCGCCGTCTTCCCTGCCTGTTTGCGATCGAACACCGCGACGATGCGCTCCGGGAAATAGCGAATGCACGAGTTGGCGGTCTTGGACGTGAGCGGCCCGAAGTCGCCGTCCGCGATGATGAGAAACCGGTGCTGCGGCGGCGTCATTTGGCGGAGCCGGCGGCCTGCCGGCGCTCGACGCCGCTCCAGTTCTCGGTGGGGCGCAGCACCGCGGGCTGGAACCGGCCGGGCTCGCCGTAAATCTCGGCGTGCAGAATGTGGCGGATCAACACCATCGTCACGCACAGCACGGGAACGGCGACGATCAGGCCGACCGCCCCCAGCAGCGTTCCCATGATCAGCACGCTGGCGATCGTCAACACCGGCGGGAGATCGACCTTGCGCTGCATGATGCGCGGCACGACGACGTTGGCTTCGAACACGTGCACGAGGACTCCCAGCACAAGAACGAGCAACACCTTGACCCAGTCGCCCGAGGCGACGACAAAGAGCGCGGGGAGCAAGGTCGAAACGAGCGTGCCGAAGAACGGCACGATCGCCACGACGCCGGTAAAGAGACCGAACGCCAGCCAATAGGGCACGCCCAGAATCCACAACCCGATCGCGGTCAGCAGCGCCAGAACCGCCATGGCGATCAATTGACCGACGACCCAGGCCCGCAGGGTCGCGGCGGTATCGTCGAACACCCGGACCGCGATGGGCCGGTGGCGCGGCGTAAACAGCGAGATCAGGCCGTCGCGATACAGCGCCGGTTGCCGGGCCAGATAGAGCGCCATGACCACGACGCTGGCGCCCTCGATGAACAGCTTCCCGCCGCCGCGCACGTAGCCGAAGATCGAGCCGCTCAGGAATCCCACGGCATCGGTGACGAGACCCGACACGACACCCGACGACGGATTCGCCAGCTCGGTCTGGTCGAGCACCGGGTATTGGCTGGCCCAGCGCGCCAACACGCTTTGAATGTTCGTGAGGGTCTGGGGCAGGCTGCCGATCAGCGCGCGCGTTTGCTCGACGACGGGAGGAGCCAGCAGCGCGGCTACGCTCGCGATCGCGGCGAGGGTCGCCACAACGGTGAGGGTGAGCCCCAGCCAGCGCCGCATTCGAAACCGACGCTCCAGCCAGTCGGTGATCGCCGAGAGATAGACCGCCACGAGAATGGCGAGAAAGACGAGGAGCAGCACATCGACGACTTTGAGGATGAACAGGACGACGAGGGCCGCAACGAAGAGCGCCACGAACGTGGCGCTCGACAGTCTATTGGACGGTGACGACTCCTGACCGTTCAGCTCTTCTGCTCCGCGTCGTCATCCTCGAGCAGCTCGGCTTCCTTCGCGCCTTTGCCGAGCGCCCTCGCCTGCTCCTGCGTGCCGCCGGGCAGCAATCCCATCTTGCGCTTCAGCGCCAGCAGCTGCTCGTCCGCGTCAGCCTTCACCTCGAGGCCCTGGAACTGCTTGATCAGCGAATCGCCCGACAGGTCTTCGTTGACCTCGGCGGCGGCGATCAGCTTGCGCTCTTCGTGCTCGATCTGTTCCGCCATCCGCTCGAACGTTTCGAACGCGCTCTTGTCGGAGATCGCTCCCATCGTCTCCTGAATGCGCTTATGGGCCTCGGCCCGCTTCTGGCGCGCGATCAGGATGTTCTTCTTCCGCTTGGCTTCTTCGATTTTGTCGTTGAGCTGCCGCAGCGACGCCTTGAGCCGCTCGGTCTCCTCGCGGTGCTTGACCCACGTTTCCTGCAGCTGCACGGCGCCCTGCACGTGCTCGTTGTAGCGGAGCAGCGCCTGCTTGGCGAGATCGTCGCGCCCTTCCTGCACGGCGAGCACGGCCCGCTTCTCCCAATCTTCGGACAGCTTCTTTTCCTGCTCGGCCTGCGCGGAGAGCCGCTTCTCATCGGCGATGGCGGCGGCCACCTGCTGCTTCGCCTTCGCCAGCTGGTTACGCATGTCGACGATAAGCTGCTCGAGAACCTTTTGCGGGTTCTCGGCGCGCGAGATCAGATCGTTGATATTCGACCGGATCAGCGTAGACAGACGATCAATGATCCCCATGGCTCCCTATGCTCCTGGCAATGAGCGCTCGCGCTTCTGCGCGAGCAGCCGCTCCGCAAAATCCAGCCGCTCGGCCATCTCGGCGATTTGTCCCTGCATGTCCGTGATGCGCTGGTCCAACTCCGTAATGTGCTCGCCTTGCACGTCATCGATCGCGGCCTTGCGGCGGCGCACACCCGTTCGAATTCGCTCGGCGATGGCAGCCGCCAAATCCGATTTGAAGAACGCCCAGAGCACCACGCCGGCGACTATCATCCCGCCGATCATCCCAACCAGCGGAATGAGCTGATTCGGATCGAACGGCAGCATCGGCGGCGGTGTCGGGGGAAGCGGACCTTGCAAAAGCACGTGCTGTCTTACGCCTTCCCCTTGCGGTCCGTTTCGCGTGGCAACATCCGCTCGGTAAAATCTACTCGCTCCGCCAGTTCCGCCACCTCCCCGGCGCCGACCATGCCGGGGATCATGGCGGCAGCCGTCCGGCGTCGCTCTGCTTGGCGAGCAGCCGCTCCGCGAAGTCCATCCGCTCGGCCAGCTCTGCCACTTCCTCACGCACCTGCTGCAGCTCGTTCAGGATCTCGTCACGCTCGGCTGGCTCCATGCCCGGCTTGCGATGTTCACCCGCGATGCGCTTGGCGACCGCCGCGGCCACCGGTCGCAGGACCCAGAACGTGCCGCCGAAGAACATGAACGCCGCGACGGCTTCGGGCCCGTTCATGTCTGCGACTTCTTCGCGAGCAGCCGCTCGGTGAAGTCGACGCGCTCGCCCAGATCGCCGATCTCGCGGCGCGCCTGCTGGATCTCAGCCAAGAGATCTTCACGAAGCACCTGCAGCTCATCCCTCACGCCAGCATCGACGTTCTTGCTGCGGATGCGCTCTGCGAGAGCACGCACGAGCGGGAACAGCAGGACGGTGGACCCGATGATGGTCAACGTGAAGAGAAAGGCCACTCCCTCGGGAGGCATACGCTACCTCACCGGCGGGAGCCGCTCGGCGTCCCGCTGTTTCGCGACCATACGCTCGAGAAAATCCACGCGCTCCCCCAGCTCGCTCATCTGCTCACCGAGATGCCGCATCCCGTCCACCTCGCGCCGCAGCTCCTTGACCTCCTCGGCGGTCTCTTCCTCAACTCCGGTCGCCACGCCCTTCTTTCCAAGAATACGGGCGGCTAGCGCCTTGCCGACGGGCGTGATGGAGAACAGCACCAACGTGCCACCGCCGAAGATGGTCAAGATTGCCACGACAGGGATGAGGACGTCCTCCAGCATCGAACACTCCGGCTGATCGGTTCAACCTACGGTCTAGTCCCCGGCCTGCAACACCTTCCGCAGGAACAGCCCAGTGTGGGAGCCGTTCGACTGCGCGACCTTCTCGGGTGGCCCTGCCGCGACGACGCGGCCCCCCAACTCGCCGCCCTCGGGGCCGAGATCGATGACCCAGTCGGCCGTTTTCACGACGTCGAGATTGTGCTCGATGACGACGACCGTATTCCCCTTGTCCACCAACCGGTGCAGCACTTCCAGCAGCAGCCGCACGTCCTCGAAGTGCAGGCCCGTCGTCGGCTCGTCGAGGATATACAGCGTGCGGCCCGTGTCGCGTTTGGAGAGCTCCGTCGCCAGCTTGACGCGCTGCGCCTCCCCGCCCGAGAGGGTCGTCGCCGATTGTCCGAGATGGATGTATCCCAGACCTACGTCGTTGAGCAACTCGAGTTTCGTCCTGATACGCGGTTGATGCTCGAAAAAGTCGAGCGCATCGGCGACGGTCAGATCGAGCACGTCGGCGATCGACTTTCCTTTATAGCGCACCTCCAGCGTCTCACGGTTGTAGCGCCGGCCCTTGCAGACTTCGCACGGAACGTAGACGTCGGGGAGGAAATGCATCTCGACCTTCACCAGGCCGTCCCCCTGACACGCCTCGCAGCGCCCCCCTTTCACATTGAACGAGAAGCGGCCGGGGCCGTAGCCGCGCAGCTTCGATTCCGGCAGATAGGTGAACAGCTCGCGGATGGGCGTGAACAAGCCGGTGTACGTCGCCGGATTGGATCGCGGCGTCCGGCCGATCGGGCTTTGATCGATGTCGATCACCTTGTCGACGTGATCGAGTCCTTCGATGCGCTCATGCGCTCCCGGGACGACCTTGGCGCGATAGAAATGGCGCGCCAGCGACTGATACAGGATGTCGGTAACCAGCGTCGATTTTCCCGACCCGGACACGCCGGTGACGGCGACGAACAGTCCGAGCGGGAATTCGACGGAGAGATCCTTGAGGTTGTGGTGCCGGGCTCCCAGCACGCGCAGCAGCCGATCGGCATTGGCGATGCGCCGCCGCGGGGGAACAGGGATGCGGAGCTCACCACGCAGGTAGCGGGCGGTGAGCGAGTCGCGATGGCGCAACACCTCCTCGAGCGGCCCCGCCGCCACGACCTCGCCGCCGTGGCGGCCCGCGCGGGGCCCCAGATCGACCACATAGTCCGCCGAGCGGATCGTCTCCTCGTCGTGCTCCACGACCAGCACGGTGTTCCCCAGGTCGCGCAGCTCTCGCAGCGTCGCGAGCAGCCGGGCATTGTCGCGCTGATGCAGGCCGATCGAGGGTTCATCGAGGATATAGAGCACGCCGACCAGACGACTGCCGATTTGCGTCGCGAGGCGGATGCGTTGCGCCTCGCCGCCTGACAGCGTCACGGCCGAGCGATCGAGCGTGAGATAGTCGAGCCCCACATCCACGAGAAACCGCAACCGATCGGTGACCTCTTTGAGAATCGGCCGGGAGATTTCCGGATCGAGTCCCGCGCGGCCATTGCCGCGCTGCGGGATATTGGCGAAGAAATCGAGCGCCTCGCGTACCGGCAGCGCGACGACGTCGCCGATGCTCCGGCCCGCCACCAATACCGACAGGCTTTCCGGCTTCAGGCGCCGGCCGCCGCAGGTGGGACACGGCTGCTCGACCATGTACTGCTCGAGCTGCTCGCGCACGGCGTCGGATGCCGTCTCGCGATACCGCTTCTCGACGTGGTCGAGAACGCCTTTCCATCCCGACTCATAGGACCCGTGCCACCGCTCGCTGTCGTACTGATAGGTGATCGTTTTGCCGGGCGCGCCTCTGAGCAAGGTCTTTTGGACCGCGGGCGGGAGATCCCGCCACGGAGTGTCGAGCTCGAACTTGTAGGTCTTTGCCAGCGCCGGGAGCACCACCTTCCTTAGGTATCCGCTCGGCTCACCCCACGGCAGCACGACACCCTCGAGAATCGAAAGACTGTGGTCCCCGAGCACGAGGTCGGCATTGACCTCGCGGCGGGTGCCGAGTCCGGAGCAATCGGGGCAGGCCCCATATGGGGAGTTGAACGAGAATTGCCGCGGCTCGAGCTCCGGGAGCGATAATCCGCACTGGGGACAGGCGTAGCGTTCGGAAAAGAGGCGGGACCGCGGGCTGCCGGTCTGGCGCACGACTTCCACCACCCCCTCGGCCGCCTTCAATGCGGTCTCGATCGAATCCGCGAGCCGCCCCCGGTCGGCGGCCCGCACCACGAGCCGGTCCACAACGACGGCGATGTCGTGGTTCTGGCGGCGATTGAGTTTGGGGACGTCCGCGAGGTCGTACGTTTCGCCGTTGATCCGTGCGCGCACGAAGCCCTGCTTGCGCATCGCCTCGAACACGTCGCGGAATTCGCCTTTGCGCCCGCGCACCAGCGGCGCCAGCACTTCGATCTTGGTGCCTTCCGGCCACGCGAGCACCAGGTCGGTGATCTGCGACGCGGACTGGCGCTCCACCGGGCTGCCATCGTTGGGGCAATGCGGCGTACCGGTGCGGGCCCACAGCAGGCGGAGGTAGTCGTAGACCTCGGTGATCGTGCCGACGGTGGAACGGGGATTGGCGCCGGCCGTCTTCTGCTCGATCGAAATCGCGGGAGACAGCCCTTCGATCGCGTCGACGTCGGGCTTGTCCATGAGGCCGAGAAACTGGCGCGCGTACGCGGACAGCGATTCCACGTAACGCCGCTGCCCTTCGGCGTAGATCGTGTCGAACGCCAGCGACGATTTGCCCGAGCCCGACAATCCCGTGATGACCACGAGGGCGTTGCGGGGCAACTCGACGTCGATGTTTTTGAGGTTGTGTTCGCGTGCTCCGCGGACGATCAGGGCGTCACCAGACATAGAACTGTAGGCTAGATAGTGCAGCGTCTTTCGGTCAACTCTCGAGCGTCCGAGCCTTGCCTATCTCGCACCCGTTTCCTACGTTAGCATCCCCCATGACCTTGGACGCGCAGGTCTCGACATGAACCGCGGTGGCCCCCCACCCCCCTCCCACGGCCCGCGGCGCGAGCGCCGCTGGCAGACCTCGCAGGAGCGTGCACGCGTAGCCGCCGAGTTGATCGAGGAGGCCGAATCGCTCACGCAGACAGGGGCGATTGCGTCGCCCACCGACGTGACCCGCGACAACCAGCCGCCGCCGTTGCGCGTCGCGCAAGGTGTAGCGACTCCTGGCCCCCAGGCGACCACTGCGAAGCTGGATGACGGCGAGCTGGAACCTCCAGCCCCTCTTCCAGCGCCTCCACCACTTCCACCATCCTCGACGACTGCTGCGCCGGAGCCGCCGGCTCCGGCGGCGCCCGACGATCCGTTGTATGTCGCGGCCCGCGAAGCCAGCGAGCGAGGCGAGATCGATCGCGCGGCGGCGTCCTATCGCGATCTCCTGGCGCGTGATCCGAAGCACGTGAAAGCGCGCAACAATCTGGCGTTGATCCTCGACGCCCGCGGCGATCGGGACGGCGCGCTGGCGGAGCTGGATCGCGCCCTCGAGACCGAGCCCGACAACGTGGCGCTGTTGCTCAACCGCGCCGCGATCCTGGGCGCGACGGTGCGCTATGCCGCGGCCCAGCGTGACCTGCAGCGGGTACTGCGCGCCGAGCCGGCGAACGTCGAGGCGCTGTTCAATCTGGGCATCGTGCTCACGCGCCGCGGCATGTGGCGCGAAGGCATCGATCAGCTGAAACGCGCCGCCGAGGTCGAGCCGGGCCGGGCGGCGGCCTGGTACTACCTGGGCGAAGCGCTCAATCACATGGACGATCTCACGGGCGCGCTGGCGGCCTACGAACGAGCCGTCGAGCTGCAGCCGGCGAATCCCAAAGCGCTGTACGGCATCGGCAAGGTCCTCGACCGCCTGAACCGACCCGACGAGGCCACGGCGATGTACCGCCGCTCCCGGGAAATGACCGGTAGGTGATTCGCGTAGTCGTGGACGATCTCGCATCGTTCGCCGCTGATGCCGTCGTCCGTCCCGCCACGACTCACCTCGATCCCACCGCCGCCGCGCTGCGCCGTCTGGAAACCCTGGGCGGCCAGGAATTCCAGAACCGCATCCGTCTGAGCCGCGAGCTGGCGGTGGGGGCTGCCGTCGTCACGGCCGGCGGCGGCGATTTGCCGGCGGAGTTCGTCATCCACGCGGTCATCCGCAGCGAGACGGAGCCGGTGACGCGCGGCAACGTCGCCCGCGCCTGGCTGTCGACGCTGCATCAGGCGCAGGAGTGGCAGTTCGCGCACCTCAGCACGCCGCCGCTCGGCACGGGCGCGGGCAACCTGACGCTCGAGGATTCCGCCGAGATCATGGCGACGGTGCTGCACGCGCATCGCGGCGGCGCCCAGTTTCCCGAAAACGTGTCGTTCATCGTGGAGCGGCCCGAGGATCAGCTGGTGTTCGAGGCGGCGCTGCAACGGGCGGTCTCCTGAGCCGGCGCCGCTGGGTCATCGCGGTCTTCGCGCTCTGGGCGCTGTCGCTGGGCTGGCTCGTGAAGCGCGAGGTCTTCCGGTCCACGGGCGCGCGGCTCGCCGCGGCGGCGATGGCGGTGGCGCCGGGCGGGATGTTCTATCGGCTCGCGGTCGGTGGCCAGCAGGTCGGCTATGCCTCGACGACCATCGACACCCTCCCGGATGCCATCCGGGTCGAGAACGTCTTCGTGCTCGATGTGGCGGCGCTGGGCGCGCTGCATCGCACCACCGCGCGCAGCATTACGATGTTGTCGCGGGCGCTGCGCTTGCAAAGCGTCGAAGCCACGTTCGATGGTGATCTCGGCCAATTCGCGGCGCACGGCCGCGTGCTCGGTGATACGGTGTTGTCGATCGCCATCGTCTCCGCAGGCGACTCCCAGATGACGCGGATCCCGCTGCGCGGCCCGATCACGCTGCCGACGTTGTTGCCGCTGCGGCTCGCCTTCGGCGGTGAGCTGCGCTCGGGACGCTCCTATACCGCGCGGTTGTTCGACCCCCTGCTGTTGACGGGCCGGGACGTCACCGCCCGGGTTGCGGCGGAATCGACGCTCGTCGTGTCCGACAGCGCCGACCTCGACTCGACGACGATGACGTGGGTGCCGGAACACTTCGATACGGTGCGCGCCTTCCGCATAGATCAAGACGCAAATGGAATTCCGGCGAGCAGCTGGATCGATGCGCAGGGACGCGTCGTGCTTGCTTCCACGGATGGCGCGGGCAATCAGGGATTCGCGATGGAGCGGGCGGCGTTCGAGGTCGTCTACGAGAACTTCAAGCACCGCGATACGGCCCGCGTCGCGCGCAGCAGCGCCAATCCGCAGCCGAATGACATCGTTCCCGTAACGGCACTCGCGGCCGGTGTGCACGACAATCCTCAGCCGCGCACGAGCATGCGCGTACTCCGCGGCGATGGTGATACGGGCCTGGTCCTTCAAGCGAGTGCGCTGCAGGCACATGCGGCGCCCTATCGCCTGCCGTCGCGCGATACCGCACTGGCACATTGGCTCTCGCCCGAGCCCCTGATCCAGAGTCACGACCCGCGCATCGCCGCGCAGGCGCGCCAGATCATCGGGCGCGAGCGCAGCCCCGCGGCCGTCGCCGAGCTGCTGACGCACTGGGTACACCGCTCGCTGCGCCGGTCCATGCCGGCGCCCGGCAGCGCGCCCAGCGCCGTCAAAGTCCTCGAGACGCGCCAGGGTGATTGCAATGAAGCGACGACGTTGTACGTGGCGCTGGCACGCTCGACGGGGTTGCCGGCGCGGACCGTGTCGGGGCTGCTCTATCTGAACGGGCGCTTTTACTACCATGCGTGGGCGGAGATCTACCTGAACGACTGGATTGCGGTCGATCCCACGTTCGACCAATTCCCCGCCGACGCGGCACATCTCCGGATTGCCGCGGGCGGACTGGCACGGCAGGTCGAGCTCGTCCCGCTCATCGGCCGGCTCACGCTCGAGGTGCTATGATCCGCCTGGAAAACCTCACGAAGCTCTACGGCAGCTTTGTCGCGGTCGACGACATCAGCCTGCACGTCCCCCGCGGCGTCCTGTACGGCTGCCTCGGGCCCAATGGCGCCGGGAAGACCACGACGCTGCGGATGATCGCCGGCATCCTCCGTCCCACGCAGGGCCGCGTGCTGCTGGGCGGCGACGACGTGCATACCAATCCGCTGTCCGCCAAGATGCGGCTCGGCTTCATTCCCGACCGGCCGTTCGTCTACGACAAGCTCACCGGCGCGGAATTCCTGCGGTTCGTGGCCGGCTTGTACGGGCAGGAAGGCGACGCCGTCGAGCGGCGCATCGCCGAGCTGCTGGAGGTCTTCGAGCTGACGAGCTGGAAGGACGAGCTGGTCGAGGCGTACAGCCACGGCATGCGCCAGAAGCTGATCATCTCGAGCGCCTTGATTCATCGCCCCGAGTGCATCGTGGTCGACGAGCCGATGGTGGGGCTCGACCCCAAAGCGGCGCGACTCCTGAAAGACATCTTCCGGCAGTTCGTGGGCCGGGGCGGGACCGTGCTGATGAGCACGCACACGCTCGAGGTGGCGGAAGCGATGTGCGACCAGATTGCCATCATCCAGCACGGCAAGGTCGTCGCCGCCGGAACGGTGAGCGACGTGCGGCGCCAGCACCAGGCGGGCGACGCGAGCCTCGAAGAGCTGTTCCTGAAGCTGACCGGCGGGGCCCAGATCCGCGAGCTCGCCGAGGTACTCGGACGATGAAGCAGCCGTCGCTCGCGCACGTACTCCAGCCGAAGTGGCGCACGGCGCTGCAACGGCTGCGTGAGGAGCGCGCGAAGGGCGGCACCGGGAAGCTCATCGTGCTGGTGCTGGTCGGCGGAGCATTCTGGGCGGGGGTGTTCGGCGTGCTGTACCGCATCCTCAGGAGTCTGCGGAGCGTCGAAGAGCTGGGTCCCCTGATCCCCGGAAAAATGCTGGGACTCATCCTGTTGTCCTTCATCTCGATTCTGGTGCTGTCCAACGTCATTACCGCGCTGTCGAGCTTCTTCCTCGCCAAGGATCTCGATTTGCTCGTGTCGGCCCCGGTGGACTGGCTGCGCCTCTATCTCGCGAAACTCGGCGAGACGCTGCTGCATTCGTCATGGATGGTGGCGCTGATGGCGGTGCCGATCCTCACGGCCTACGGCGTCGTCTACAAGGGCGGGGTGCTGTTCGCGCTGTACGCGGTGCTCTCCATCGTACCGATGCTGATTCTTCCCGCGGTGCTCGGCAGCGCCGTCACGCTCGTGCTGGTGAACATTTTTCCCGCGCGACGCACGCGCGATTTGCTCTCCATCGTCGCCCTCGGCGCCGCGGGTGGCGTCATCCTGCTGTTTCGCGTGATTCGCCCGGAGCAGCTCGCCCGGCCGGAAGGGTTCCGCAACCTGCTCGACTTCGTCATCCTGCTGCGTGGCCCGACGTCGCCCTTCCTGCCCAGCGAATGGGCCGCGCAGGCGATCATGGGCTACCTGCGCAACGAGATCGATCCGCTGCCGCTCGCGCTGCTGTGGAGCACCGCCGCGGCGTTCGTCACGCTGGGCGCGTTGCTGCACCGCACGCTGTATGCGCCGGGCTTCACGAAAGCCCAGGAAGGCGCCGAGCGATTCATCCGCGGCTCATGGTGGCGCTGGACCGTCGGCTCGTTGCTCGGCTGGCTGCCGGTCGCGAAACGGGAATTCGTCCTCAAGGACATCAAGCTGTTCTTTCGCGACACGACGCAGTGGAGCCAGCTGATCCTGCTCGCGGTGCTGGTGGTCGTGTATCTCTTCAACATTCAGGCGCTGCCGCTGCACCGCGGCGAGCCGGTGGGCTTCTTCTACGTCAACCTGGTGTCGTTCCTGAACCTCGGCCTGGCGGGGTTCGTGCTCGCCTCGATCGCGGCGCGCTTCATCTTTCCGGCGGTGTCGCTCGAGGGCAGGCAGATGTGGCTGCTGCGATCGTCCCCGCTCGACCTGCGCGCGCTGCTCTGGTCCAAGTACTGGGTGGGGACGCTGCCGCTGCTCATTCTCGGGCTCATTCTCACGGGGCTGACCAACGCGCTACTCGAGGTCACCCCGTTCATGATGATCCTGAGTCTGGCCACGATGGCGGGGCTGACGCTGGCGATCTCCGCGATGGCGTTGACGTTCGGGACGCTGTATCCGCAGTTCGAGACCGAGAACGCCGCACAGATTCCGACGTCATTCGGCGGTCTCGTGTTCATGATGGCCACGATCGCCCTGCTCGCGGCGGTGCTCGGATCACTGTCGCGGGCCGTGTACACGTACGTGCGCTCCGCCTGGGAAGGGCAAGCGATCGGAATCACACCAGAGATGCTGGCTTGGTTCGTCGTGGCCGCCGCGCTGTGCACGGCGGCCACGATCGTCCCGCTCCGGATGGCGCTGCGGAAGATGGAGAGCTTCGAGTTCTAGCCTAGTGCCAGCTGACTCCCCCTACCAGCTGGAACGAGCTGCCGCTGGCCAGAATGAATTTTCCCTCGACGTAGGGGCGCATGCGCCCGCGCCGTCCCTCGAGTCCCGTCAGCAGGTTGAGCCCGGTGTCGCTCCCGCCGTTGCCATTGAGGCTGGCATGCGAATAGTTCAGCCCGCCGCCGACGTACCACGCGCCGTAGCGCGTCGGGGGCCGGTACTTCAGATCGAAGTTCAGCGACCAGAGCGAGCCGGGGCTCACGAAGTAGTAGTCGAAGGTCGGGTAGAGCGCGAGATCCGGCGTGATCGGCCAGGAGAGCTGCGCGCCGAGCAGCAGGTCGTCCACGTCGAAGTTGTAGCCGAGGTGCGCGCCGTAGCTGGGACCGGATGAGCTGGCGATCGAGCGCCGCCGAGCTCGGCGTTGCGCATCGGCGGTGGACGCCGTCAATGCCAGCAACAACAGCACGACCAGCACCCGCGAGACCCATCGGTTCACGACGCGCTCCAGTGTTCGAGGATGCAGACTGATAGGAAACGGGACTGGAAAACGCAATGCCACAGATCTCACAGATCAACAACTGATCCTCGCAGAGGGGGGGGGGAGGCACAGAATCAATCAGCGTAAATCCGTTGCAGATCAGCGAGATCTGCGGCCCGGGCTCCGCAGGAGTTGCAATAGCGGGCGTCGGTTTCGAGCGCCGTACCGCAGCGCGCGCAGTAACCTGACGCTGTCCCTAGTCGCCTGCCACAATCCGAACAAAAGATGGCCCCGCCCTCCGGGCGAGTCCCATGTTCGGGACACGCGAGATGCGCGATGCGGGATGCGGGATGCGCGGGTGTTACGCCTCCCGCATCTCGCATCCCGTATCCCGTTTCGCCGCGCATCGCCGCCAGTGCTTCGGACGTGTACTTCGCTTTCAAGCTCTCGTAATCAGCGTCGGAGAGTTTCCCCGTCGCGCGATCGAATTCGATTTCCTTGAGCGCCCGGAACGCCACCGCCCGGGGGCTCATGTCGTCGTCGGGATCCTCGCCCTCGTCGCTGCTGCCGGTATCGGCCGCCGGCTCAGGCGGCGGCCGGAGAATCGGGAGCAGCACGTAGTACGTCGCCCCCGCCGCGAGCGCGATGCCGAGCAGCAACTCAAGCATTGAAGCGGTCGAGCTCGCGGCGCAGCTGTTCCAATTCGGTGGGGGAGGCCGCAGGTGTACTCGACGGCGCAGTCGCGGGGTGGGGGGCTTCGCGCGTCCAGCGGCGCAACACGCGCGCGAGCAACACCGCCGCGACGACGATGGCAATCGAGGGAACGAAGTACCCGGCGAGATTGAAGCCGCGCTTGGGTGGCGCCATGAGCGCCGCTTCGCCGTATTGCGCCACGAACTCGTCCGTGATCTGCTGCGCGGTCTTCCCCTGCCCCGCGAGCCGCAGCACTTCCTTGTGCAACGCCGGGCTGTAGGTACAGCTGAAATCCGTCGTGCGGCAGGTGTAGATGTCGAGGCCGCAGCCGCAGCTGCAGCGCAGCCGCTTCTCGATGGCCTGAATGCCGGCGTCGTTGTCCGCCGCGGTCACGGGCGGGAGCGCCCGGCCGGCGCGACCCGGATCGTAAACGCGGCCGACACTCGTCGTATCCTGTGCGACTGCGCCGACGGCGGCGGCCGCCAGCACGAAGAACCCGCGGCGGCTGACGCGATCGCTCATCGGTCCGCCGGCTCGAGCTTCACGGCGTAGCCGGCCTGGACGCGCGAAGCGCTTGACCCTTTCACCGCCACCGGCGCGCCGCCCGGCCACAGCACGATCAGTCCTCCGAGTACCAGCACGAATCCGCCGAACCACACCCACCACACGAGCGGATTGATGGTGAAGCGATACACGGCTTGCTCGGTGCCGTTCACGAGGCCGCCCAGCACGACATATAGATCCTCGCGCAGCCCGCTCCTGATTCCGACTTCCGTCGAGGGCTCGAACGTCGGGCGGCCCAGCGCATCCACGTGCTGGCGCTTCTCCGTCCGTAAACGACCGATCGGTTTGCCGTCGCGCCGCACGTCTACTAGCGCAGCGGTAATCTCGCGATTCAGCGCATTGTATTGCGAGACACTCACGTGCGTGAACGTGTAGACGTGCCCGTACGGGCTTTTGAGCGTGACGGACTCGCCGGGCCGCAGCGTCGCCTGGGTCTCGGTCTTGAAGGCCATCCCGGCGAATGCGACGAACAACAGCACGATCGCCACGTGGACGACGTATCCCCCGTAGCGCCGGCGATTGCGGGCGAGGAGCTGCACCACGGCCAGCGCGGTCGGCTCGCCGTATTGGCGGTGGCGCGCCCGTGCGCCACGCGCGAATTCCTGAATGACCGTCGCGAAGACGAACCCGCCGAGGCTGATCGCCATCAGCGCGCCGACGTCGCGCATACCCCCGACCAGCAGGATGAGCAGCGCAAACACCCCGGTCGTCAGCGGCACGGCGAATTGGCGCCGCAGGTTCGGCACCGAGGCGCGCCGCCAGGCGATCAGCGGCCCCACCCCGGTCATCGCGAGCAGCGCGAGACCGAGGGGCACGTTCACTTGATTGAAGAACGGCGGGCCGACGGTGATCTTCGTCCCTTTGACCGCCTCGGACAGAATCGGAAACAGCGTCCCCCACAGTACGGAGAACGCGATCCCGATCAGCAGCAGATTGTTGAACAGGAAGCTCGCCTCGCGGCTCACCATCGATTCGAGCGTCGCCTCGGCCTGGAGCAACGGCAAGCGCGTCCAATACAGCACGAAGCTCGCCACTCCCGCGATGACCAGGAACGCCAGGAAGAAGTAGCCGACGCTCGATTGCGTGAACGAATGCACGCTGGCGATGACGCCCGAACGCGTGATGAACGTGCCGAAGATCGACAGCAGCCAGGCGCCGAGAATCAGCGCGAGGTTCCACTTCTTGAGCATGCCGCGCTTCTCCTGAATCATGACCGAATGGAGAAAGGCGGTCATGACGAGCCAGGGCAACAGCGCCGCGTTCTCGACCGGATCCCACGCCCAGTAGCCGCCCCAGCCCAGCTCCACATAGGCCCACCACATCCCGATGAGCAGGCCGATGCTCAGGAAGAGCCACGACACCAGCGTCCATTTCCGGACCGCGACGAGCCACTCGGCGTCGAGCTTCCGGGAGAGGAGCGCGGCGATCGCGAAGGCGAACGGGATCGTGATCGAGATGTAGCCGAGGTACAGCATCGGGGGATGGAAAACCATGCCGGGGTTTTGCAGCTGCGGGTTCATCCCCCGGCCGTCCAGGGGTGTGAAGCCGAGACGCTCGAACGGGTTCGCGGCGAACAGCATGACGCTGATGAAGAACGTCGCCACGAGGCAGGTGACGGCCGCCACGTAGGGCAAGTACACGCGATGGCGCCGGCTCGTGAGCAGCTGCACCAGCGACGCGAACAGACTCAGCACGGTCGCCCAAAAGAGCAGGCTGCCTTTTTGCCCCGCGTACAGCGCCGACCACAGATAGAAGGTGGGGAGATTGCGGCTGGTGTAGGCGGCCACGTACTCGAGGCTGAAATCGTGACGGAAGATGCCGATCTCGAGCGAGATGACCGCCACGAGCAGCGCGCCGAACAGCGCGAACGTCGCGTGCCGGGCGCTGCGTTGCAGATCGACCCGGCCCTGCGCGCCGCCGGCGAATCCGGTGATCGCTCCCCACAGGCCCACGAGAAACGCGAGCCAGAGTGAGAGAGGGCCGAGCAGCGTCATTTAGGCTTTGGGAACTGCTTCGTAACGCGACCCGCACTTGGCGAGCACGTTGGTCGCGTGAATGATCCCATCGCGCTGCAACCGCCCTTCGACGACGACCTCAACGGAGTCGGTAAACGTGTCGGGCGGGAGGCCCTTGAAGACCACGGGATAGCTGACCGTGCCGTCGGTGACGTGGAACCGGAGCGTCTGCGTCGCCGTCTCTTTCTCGACCGTACCGGGAACGACGCGCGCGCCGACCTTCATGCCGAGATCGTAGAACGACGGATCGGCAGAGACGCGCTGCGCCAGCTCGCTGGGCGTGAGGAAATACTGCCCCGTTTGCCGGATCCCGGAGGCCATCAGGTAGCCCACGGCGCCAACGATCAGGGCCGCACCCACAGCGAACTTCGTGCCTGCCTTCATATCCGTATTATACCACCCCTTCGCGTACACGATCTAACGCCCACTGCACCGCCTCAGCCGCACTCTCGACCCGTGGAATATCGACGGCGTTCCTGAAGGAATCATGAAGCCCCACGACCGGCTTGCCGATGCGCTGCGCGAGCGCCAGCTCCGACAACGTTCCTACACCGCCGCCAATGGCGATGAGTGCGTGCGCGGTGCGCACGATCAGGAAATTCCGCATCTCACCGAGGCCGGTCGCCAGGGGAATGTCGATGTAGGCGTTGGCCGCGGCGGGGTCCGCTCCCGGTAGGATGCCGACCGTCGTGCCGCCGTTTGCTTTCGCGCCCTTCGCCACGGCTTCCATGACGCCGCCCAATCCGCCACAGACGACGATCGCACCGTGTTGCGCGAGCAGCCGGCCCGTCTGCTCCGCGGCAGTGGCTTCGGCGGGCGTGCACGCTCCGCCGCCAATCACGGCGATGATCGCCTTCACGTCGGCGAGAACGGCGGTTGCACGATGCCGCGGTCCGTCACGAAACCGGTCACGTAGCGTGCCGGCGTGACGTCGAAGGCAGGGTTGAGCGCCGCCACGCCGTCCGGTGCGATCGGGCGGCCGGCCATGACGGTGACTTCGGCCGCTGCGCGCTGCTCGATCGGAATCAGGTCGCCGTCGGCCAGCGACGCATCCACCGTCGACCACGGCGCGGCGCAGTAGAACGGCACGCCGTGATGGCGCGCCAGCACCGCCAGCCCATAGGTGCCGATCTTGTTTGCGAAATCGCCGTTGGCGCAGATGCGATCCGCGCCCACCAGCACCACGTCGACCTTCGTCTGCCGCATCAATGCCGCCGCCGCCCCATCCGTGATCAGCGTGCAGGGGATCCCGGCGTGCTGTAATTCCCACGTGGTCAGGCGGGACCCCTGCAGCAGCGGCCGCGTCTCGTCCACATAGACATGCACGCGCCGCCCCTGCTCGTGCGCCAGATAGATGGGCGCGAGGGCGGTCCCGATGCCGCCCGTCGCGAGCGCGCCGGTATTGCAGTGCGTCAGCACGTTGGCGCCGTCGGCGAGGATCGTCAGGCCATGCTCGCCGATACGGCGGCACATCGCGCGATCCTCTTCCCAGATGGCCGCCGCTTCTGCATGCAGTCGCTCCCATATCGCGGGACTTTCGCCCAGCGTCGCCTGTGCCACATCCGCCATGCGATGCAGCGCCCAGCGCAGATTGACCGCCGTCGGACGGGCGTTGGCGAGCAGGTCGGATAGTTGCGCCACACCCGCGAGAAACGACTGCCGCGGCGCGGATCGGAGATCCCGCGTGCCGGCGACGAGGCCCATCGCCGCGGCGATCCCGATGAGTGGCGCCCCGCGCACCTGCAGCTGCTTGATCGCCTCGGCGACCGACTCGGCGCTCTCCAAATCGCGCGTGATCTCCGCGTCGGGCAAGGCACGCTGATCGATAATGCGAACTGCGCCGCTGGGCGACCATGAGATGGCCTGGATAGGCATGGAGGCAGAACCTAATACGGGGACATGCAAAGACTAGACGCACCGACGCACCGCGGTATTCCGTCATTGGTCAACGGGACAACCCGCGCGAGGGTGGTCCCGTCGACGCAACACGGTTCACCGCTGCTGCGTCGGTGCGTCTAGCTTTTGCATGTCCTCGCTTTAGGATTGTCGCATGAACTATCAGACGCTGCTTTTCGAATTGAAGGACGGCATCGCATTCATAACAGTGAACCGTCCGGACAAGCTCAACGCGCTGAACGATCAGGTGATGCTGGAGCTGGGCAAGGCGGCGGAGCAGATTGCCACCGAAGCCGAGATCCGCGGCGCGATTCTCACGGGCGCCGGGCCAAAGGCGTTCGTCGCCGGCGCCGACATCGGTGATCTGGCGCGGCAGGGGCCGTTCGACGGCAAGGCACGCGCGCAGCGCGGCCAGGGCGTGCTGCGGCGCCTCGAGACGTGCGGCAAGCCGGTGATTGCCGCGATCAACGGATTCGCGTTGGGCGGCGGCTGCGAGCTGGCGATGGCCTGTCACATGCGTATCGCGAGCGAGAACGCGAAGTTCGGACAACCGGAGGTGAAGCTGGGGATCGCGCCGGGATACGGAGGGACGCAGCGCCTCCCCCGCCTCGTGGGCAAAGGCATTGCGATGCACCTCATTTTGACGGGCGAAATGATCGATGCGCAGGAGGCCTACCGCATCGGGCTCGTCAATAAAGTGGTCCCCGCCGCCGACCTGCTCGCGGAAGCGGAGAAGATGATGCGGGGTATTCTCGCGATGGGCCCATTGGCCGTGCGCCTCGCGATGGAAGCCATCGACCAGGGGTTGGAGATGACGCTCGACGAAGGGCTGCTACTCGAGGCCAATCACTTCGGCCTCCTCGCCGCCAGTCAGGACATGAAGGAAGGATTGACCGCATTTCTCGAAAAGCGCTCGGCAAAATTCCAGGGGCGCTAGCCCTCATCGTCGTGGCGGCGTGTCTCGGCGAGCGAGAGCGGCCCGGGCCCCCGCAATTGTCGTTCACCATCGACCAGGACAGCGTGAGCGCGAGCCAGGTCGACACCGTCTCCGGGATGATCCGCGCCGAAGATCCGGACGGCATCGATTCCGTTTGGGTGACCGTTGACGCGGAAGAACGTGGTGAGAATGGCGGCTTCGACCGCGTCTTCAGCGCGCGCTACCGCTTCCTTGTGGCCCCCGGGCAGCAGCCGGGGACCCGCCTCATGCTGCTGTTCCGGGCGCGTGATATCGCCGGTTTTGAGGTCCAGCGGGATAGCTACGTCGTAGTCAGTCCGTAACTTCCGCGACAGCCTTTAACTGTTGACAGGACAATGACTTCCGTCTATTTTTAAGGCTGTGACAGATCCGCCAAACCGCCCTAAAAAAAGCCGTCCGGTTGCAGTCGGCGAGGCGCTCGCGGGCTACCTGAAGCGCACCGGTTTGGCGCGTCGCGTCGGGCAGGCGCAGATGATTCCGGACTGGCCGCGCTTGGTTGGTCCGCAAATCGCCGCCGTCGCGACTCCCGAGAGCATCACCCCCGATGGAGTGCTGTTCGTGCGGGTGGCGACGAGCTCGTGGATGAATGAACTGCAGTTGATGACGCCCGACATCATGGCCCGCGTCAACGCGGGACGCGGTGCGGGGCGCATCACGACGATACGCTGGCTCCTTTCACGTTAGGAACTTGATGCCTAAGAAGAAACCCGCCGCACCTAAGAAGGAAAAAGGCAACGGCGGCTATCAGGCCGACTCCATCCAGGTCCTGAAGGGCCTGGAAGCGGTACGGCGCCGGCCGGCGATGTACATCGGCTCGGTGTCGGCCCGCGGCCTGCACCATCTCGTCTACGAAGTGGTGGACAACTCGGTGGACGAGGCGCTGGCGGGCTATTGCACGAACATCGACGTCACGATCCACGCCGATAATTCCATTACGGTCGTGGACAATGGGCGCGGCATTCCGGTCGACCTCCACAAGACGGAGAAGAAACCCGGCGTCGAAGTCGCGCTCACGGTTCTGCATGCCGGCGGCAAGTTCGACAAGAGCAGCTACAAGGTGTCGGGCGGCCTGCACGGCGTCGGCGTCTCGGTGGTGAATGCGCTCTCCGAGAAGCTCGAGGTGTGGGTCGACCGCGACGGCAAGCGGCACCACATGTCGTTCGAGCGCGGCGACACGAAGAAGAAGCTCGAAGTCGTTGGCAAAGCCAAGGGCACCGGGACGACGGTCTGGTTCAAGCCGGACACGGGCATCTTCACCGAGACGCGCTTCGACTACGCGACGATCGCGAACCGCCTGCGCGAGCTCGCCTTCCTGAACAAGGCGCTCACGATCGTGCTCAAAGACGAGCGCAAAGGCAGCACGAAGGAAGAAACCTTCTACTATAAGGGCGGCCTGTCCGAATTCGTGAAGTGGATCGTCGGCAGCCGGCGTGCCCTGCATCCCAAGCCGATCACGTTCGAGGCGACGCGCGAGGACGTCGAGGTCGAAGGCGCGGTCCAGTACGACGATCAGTACAGCGAAAACACGTTCACCTTCGTGAACAACATCAACACCCACGAAGGCGGCACGCATCTCACCGGCTTCAAGTCGGCGCTGACCCGCACGATCAACGAGTGGGCGAAGCAGGACGGCGCCCTGAAGAAGGAAGAGTTCACGCTCTCCGGCGACGACGTCCGCGAAGGGCTCAACTGCGTCCTCAGCGTCAAAGTCAAACAGCCGCAGTTCGAAGGACAGACCAAGACCAAGCTGGGGAACTCCGAGGTCGAAGGCATCGTCAAAACCGTCGTCAACGAGGCGTTGGGCGCGTTTTTCGACAAGAATCCGAGCGTCGCGCGCTCGATCATCGCGAAGGCGCTGAGCGCGGCGCGAGCCCGCGAGGCCGCGCGCAAGGCACGCGAGTTGGTGCGCAAGAAGAGCGGGCTCGATGCCGGTCTCCTGCCCGGCAAGCTCGCCGACTGCTCGCTCACCGACCCCAAGCTGTGCGAGATCTACCTCGTCGAGGGCGACTCCGCGGGCGGGTCAGCCAAAATGGGCCGGGACCGCAGCTACCAGGCGATCCTGCCGCTGCGCGGCAAAATCCTGAACGTCCAGAAGGCACGCATCGACAAGATTCTGTCCAACGAAGAAATCCGCACCATGATCACGGCGATCGGCACCGGCGTGGGCGACGACTTCAAGGTGGAGGAAGCGCGCTACCACAAGATCATCATCATGACCGACGCGGACGTGGACGGCGCGCACATTCGCACCCTGCTGCTCACCTTCTTTTATAAGGAGATGAAGCAGCTCATCGACGTCGGGTACATCTACATCGCCCAGCCGCCGCTCTACCGCGTCTCGAAGGGCAAAGAGGAGTTCTACGCCTACGACGAGAAGGAGCGCGACACGTACATGAAGCGTCTGACCAACGGGGCTGAGACCAAGTCGTCGGTCAACGTGAGCCGCTACAAGGGCCTGGGCGAGATGAACCCGGACCAGCTGCGCGACACGACGATGGATCCCGCCAAGCGCACGCTGCTCAAGGTGACGATGGAAGACGCGCTGGAAGCGTCGCAGCTGTTCGAGACGCTGATGGGTGACGAGGTCGAGCCGCGCCGCAAGTTCATCGAGGAAAACGCGAAGTTCGTGAAGAACCTCGATGTCTGATGGCTGTCATCGGGATCAGCGCGGTTGTGCTCATCGTCCTGGCGTGGTTCCTCTGGCCCGGCAAGGACGCCCCGCCGGCGCCTCGCGATCGGCCTGACGTAGACCAAGGGGAGCTGGAAGCCGCCGAGCGGGACGTACAGGAGGCGGCCGACGAAGCAAGCGTCCGGGACTGGGGGCCGGGCAGCGGCCAGAAGCCGCTCCCCTAACCGAGCTCCTCGACGCCCGCTCGCGTCACGCGGTGCGACACCAGGCGCAACGGTTTTTGCGTCAGCTTGTCGCCGATCACGATCGCCTGCGCGAGCGCCTCAAAGCCGGTCCGAATGCCGTCGGCATCCTTGGCGAATACCGAAGCGATCGGCTCACCCTCCAACACCTTGTCTCCGGGCTTCACCGTGATCACGAACCCCACCGTCGGGTCGATGATGTCCTCGACCGTGCGCCGCCCCCCGCCCAGCGCGATGATCGCGCGGCCGATCGTGCGCGGCTCGACGCGCTGTACGACTCCGGTGCGGGCCGCGGCGTAGACCTCCACCGCCTGCGCCTGCGGTAACACCGAGGGATCCTCGACCGTTTTGGCGTTGCCGCCCTGCGCCTCGATGATCTGCTCGAACTTCTCCGCCGCGAGTCCGGATTCGATCGCCGTCTCCAGCTTCTTCCTCGCCTTCTTGGTGCTCTTCTCGATTCCCCCCTGGAGCAGCATCTCGACGCCGAGCGCGTAGGTCACCTCCAGGAGATCGGGCGGGCCTTCGCCACGCAGCGCCAGAATCGCCTCCTCGGTCTCCAGCACGTTGCCGCACGCGCGCCCCAGTGGCCGGTCCATCGCGGTGATCAGCGCAATCGTCGGGCAGCCGCGATCCTCGCCCAGCGCAATCATCGTCTTGGCCAGCTCGAGCCCGCGCGCGACTTCCGGCAGGAATGCGCCGCTGCCGTTCTTCACGTCGAGCACGAGGCCGTTGAGCCCTTCGGCGAGCTTCTTGGACATGATGCTCGCGGCGATGAGCGGAATCGATTCGACGGTGGCGGTGACGTCGCGCAGCGCGTACAGCTTGCGGTCGGCGGGGGCGATCTCCGCGGTCTGCCCGATCAGGGCGCAGCCGATCTTCTGCACCTGCGCCTTCGCTTCCGCGAGGGAGAGATTGGTGCGGAATCCCGGGATCGCCTCGAGCTTGTCGAGCGTACCGCCGGTGTGGCCGAGTCCCCGCCCCGACATCATCGGGACCGCGATGCCGCACGCCGCCACGAGCGGGCCGAGCACCAGCGAGACCTTGTCGCCGACGCCGCCGGTCGAGTGTTTGTCGATGCGCGGCGTTCCCCAGCCGTCGAACGACAGGCGATCGCCGGACGCGAGCATGGCGTCGGTGAGCGCGGCGAGCTCCTGGCGCTCCAGGCCGCGCATGAACACGGCCATCAACAGCGCCGCGAGCTGATAATCGGGAATGCGGCCCGCGGTGTACTCCGCCACGAGCGCCGACCATTCTTCGGGACTGAGGGCCGCGCCGTCGCGCTTGCGCTCGATCAGGGGGACGACGATCATACTCGCATGGTCTCCATCGTTCTCGCTCTCAGCGCGCTGGCGCAAGGTCCCGTCAATCACATCGCATTGGGCGACAGCGCCGGTCTCATGCACCCCGATGTCGCCCTGCGTCACTACCAGGCGGCCCTCGCCGCCGATTCGCTGAGCTATGAAGCGAACTGGAAAGCGGCGCGGGCGATCGCCGACGTCGCCAAACAAATACAGGGCAAAGCCGATTCCCTCAAGAACCGGCGGGATAGCCTCTATTCCGTAGGCCGGAGCTATGCCGAGCGCGCGATTCGCGCCGATTCGACGCGGGCCGACGGGCATTACGCCCTATCGATGGTGCTGGGCCGGCTCTCCCGCACCAAGGGCAGTAAGGAGCGGGTGCGCTACGCGAAGATCATCTTCGACGAGGCGACGAAGGCCGTCGCGATCGACCCCAACTACGACAACGCCCACCACGTCCTCGGCGCCTGGCATGCCGAGGTGAAGCGGCTCTCCGCGATTCAGCGCTTCTTCGCCAAGGCGCTGTTCGGCGGCGGTTTCATGTCGGTCGCCAATTGGGACGACGCGGTCCGGCACCTCGAGCGCGCGGTCGCGATCGCGCCGACGCACATCTACCACCGCCTCGAGCTGGCGGAAGTCTATACCGATCTGGGCCGCTACTCGAAGGCCCGGGAACAGCTGCAGGTCATCCCGACGCTGCCGAACGTCGACGTGCTCGACGCGCAGTACAAGGACGACGCGGCCGCGCTCCTCGCCGACATCAAGAACGAGAAAGACGAGACTTAGCGTCCCCGCATGACGCGCTCGATCGCCTCGGTCGAGCGCGGTGCTCCCGCCGACAGCCATTCGCCGCCCGTCGCGGTAACCAGCACGTCGTCCTCGATCCGCACACCGAGCTTCTCGGCCTGGAGATAGATCCCCGGCTCGAGCGTGATCACCACGCCGGGCTCGAGCGGCCGGCCGAAGCCGACGTCGTGGACGTCCATCCCGATCGGATGGCCGAGGCCGTGGTTGAAGTATTCGCGGTCATCGCAGGTCTTCTCACCACACAGCGTGCCCGAGTGCGCGCGCATGTACGCCCGCGCGATGCCGTCCAGCTGCCCGATCGTGACGCCGGGGCGCACGGAGTCGAACGCCGCCTGCTGCGCGCCCAGCACCAGGTCGTAGATCGCCTTCTGCCGCGGCGTGAACGTGCCGTTGACCGGGAACGTGCGCGTCACATCGGCGGTGTACTGGCCCCATTCCGCCGCGGCATCGATCAGGACCAGATCGCCGTTCTCGGTGCGGCGGCGGTTGACGTCGTAGTGCAGCGTCGTGGAGTTGGGGCCGCTGCCGACGATCGAGGGATATCCGACGCGGTCGGCGCCATTGCGGCGGAACCCGTCCTCGAGGGCCGCCTCGATCTCGTATTCGTACATCCCGGGGCGCGCGGCACGCATCGCGGCGATGTGCCCGGCGACGCTGATGTCGACGGCGCGCCGCAGCCGGGCGATCTCGTCGGCGTCTTTCACGACGCGCATCGAGTCGACGATCGGGAGCACGTTGCGCACGTCGGCACCGGAGAAGGCGAGATCGGCGATGCGGGACTCGTCACGCGTCCCGGGGCCGAGCGGCACGTAGACCGGCCAGCCGCGCGCCGCGGCGAATCGGACGCGCCGCAGCCGGTTGTCCAGGGAATCGAGCGGCAGCACGGTGCCGATGCCGGACACGCGCACCGCCACGCTGTCGGGGCCGAGCCGCAAGCCGGTCCAACGCTCCTGCGATGGCGTGCGCGGCGGCAGGAACAGCACGGTCTCGACCGTGTCGGCTCCGCGCGCCGTCAGCAGCAGCCAGGCGTCCTGCGTCTCGAGCTCGGTGAGATAGAAGAACGTGTTGTTCTGGCGGAAATCGTTGTCCTGCACGTAGTCCTGTTCGATGTTTCGCTCGTGCGAGGCCGGAACCAGGATCGAGCCCCGTCCGATGCGCTTGAGCAGCGCGCGGCGGCGGGCGGCGACCGCCGCGTTGTCCACCGGCCGCCCCATCCCCGGCAGCTCGGGCACGACGCTGTACGTCCCGATGGGGGCCACTGATCCCGCAGATTGGGACGCAGATCGCCCGCAAATCGTGACGCTGATGACAGTCGCGAGAAGAGTTGTTCGCATGTCGCCTAATCTACCTGTGCTTGACGTGACTCGCGTTCCCGAGCGAAACTATTGCACCCATGACGATCAACTCGGCCCTGACACACGCGGAAGCGGAACGCCTGGCCGCGCGGATTGCCGAGCTGGAGCATGAGCGCAAGCACCTGCTCGCCGTCATCGAGATTCTGAAGGAAGCCTCCAGTTCCTTGCACTTCATTGACATTCTCCAGGCCATCGCCCGCAAGCTGGGCGAATCGTTCGGCCTGGACCGCTGTTCGATTTTCCTCGGAGAGAAGGGCGGCCGGCAGGTGCGGCTCGTCGCGTCGTACGAAGATCCGACCATTCGCAACTACGTCGTCGACCTCGAGCGCTATCCCGAATTGAAGAAAGCGATGCAGAGCGGCGAGACGGTGTTCATCCCCGACGCCGCCAACGATCCGTCGCTGCGGCACGTGAAGGACGAGCTGATCAACCGCCGCGTCAAGTCGATCACGGTCGTGCCGATCACGTGGCGCTCGGTCGCCATCGGCGCGATTTTCCTGCGCACCTACCGTGACGGCCCAACGTTCTCGGACGCCGACGTGCGCTTCGTACAAGTCGTCGCCTCCCTCACGGCGCAGAGCCTGCGCAACGCCCACCGCTACGAGCGACTCGCGCACCGCCAGCACGAGACCGGCGGTCTGCTGCGCCACATGGAGTTGGAGCGCGTCGCCTTGCTCGCCTTCTTCCGCCGGCTGCTCGACGCGTTCGGGGGCCGCGAGGGCGCGTGGGGCGAAGGTCTCCTTCCCAAAGCCAGCGCCGAGGAGCTGGACCGGCTGGTGGCCGTGGCCATGGCCGTCATCCAGGAAGAAGCCAAGGGGCGGTGAAGCCGGCAGCACGCGCCGCGGAGCTGCGGCGGATTCTGGAACGGGCGAACCACGCGTATTACCTCCTCGACAAGCCGGAGCTGTCGGACGCCGAGTACGATCGGCTGTTCCGCGAGCTGCAGGACCTCGAAGCCAAACACCCCGGACTCCAGACTCCTGACTCCCCGACCCTGCGTATCGGCGGTGAGCCGGCCGCCGGGTTCCGCAAGCACCGCCACCTCGTCCCGATGCTCTCGCTCGCCAACGCCTTCACGGAGGCCGAGCTGGGCGAGTGGGAGGAGCGTAACACGCGCCTCGTGCCGGAGGTGACCACCGCGGGCTACACGCTGGAGGTGAAGATCGACGGCGCCGCCGTGAGCCTCACCTACGAAGACGGCGTGCTCGTCACGGGCGTCACGCGCGGCAATGGCGTCGAAGGCGAGGACGTGACGCCCAATCTGCGCACGGTCCTCGACTTGCCGCTCAGGCTGCGCGGGAAAGGGTGGCCGAAGAAGATGGAAGTGCGCGGCGAGGTCTACCTGCCGAAGAGCCAGTTTGCCCGGGTGAACGCAGAGCGGGAGACGTCGGGCGAGGCGCCGTTCGCCAATCCCCGCAACGCAGCCGCCGGGGCGCTGCGGCAACTGGACCCGAAGATCACCCGCGCCCGCGGCCTGCGTGTCTTCACGTTCCAGGTCGAGGCCCCGGGGCAGAAGCTCGGCATCGACTCGCAGCAGGAGTTGCTCGAAACGCTGCTCGAGTGGGGGCTCCCGGTGGAGCCGCATCACACGCGGGTCCCCGACCTCGCGGCCGCGCACCGCGAGATCGCGAAGCTACAGACGCTGCTCCCCACGCTCGATTACGGCGCCGACGGCGTCGCGGTCAAGGTGGACAAGCGCTCGCTCTACGCCGAGCTGGGGACGATCGGGAACCGCGAGCCGCGCTGGGCGGTGGCCCGCAAGTTCGCGCCGGAGGTCCAGATCACGCAGCTGCACGAGATCCGCATCAACGTGGGCCGGACCGGGGCGCTCAATCCCTACGCCGTCCTCGAGCCCGTCGAGATCGGGGGCGTCACGGTCTCGAACGCCACATTGCACAACGCCGCGCTGATTGCCGCGAAGGACATTCGCGAGGGCGATTGGGTGGAGGTCACGCGCGCCGGCGAGGTCATCCCGCAGGTCCTCGGTCCGGTGAAGGAACGGCGGACCGGCGCCGAGAAGCCTTACGCAATGCCGGAGCGCTGCCCGAGCTGCAACTCGCAGGTCGAGCATCCGCACGAAGAAGTGATGACCTATTGCCCCAACATCTCGTGTCCCTCGCGCATCCTGGAGTCGATCGTTCACTTCACGAGCCGCAGCGCGATGGATATCCGCCGGCTCGGCTATGAACGCGTGCGCGCATTGCTCGATGCCAAACTGATCGAAGACGTGGCCGATCTATACGAGTTGACGCCGCTGCAGCTGCTGACGCTCGAGGGCTTCGCCGAGAAGTCGGCCCAGCAGCTCGTGGACGCGATCGCCGCGTCGCGGCAGCAACCGTTGTCGGCGCTGCTGTTCGCGCTCGGCATCCGGCACGTCGGCGCACAGGGGGCCAAGCTCCTGGCGCGTCATTTCGGAACGATGAGCGCCCTGGCGCGCGCGTCGGCCGCGGAAGTCGGCGAAGTGCGCGGCATCGGGCCGGCCATTGCCGACGCCGTCGCGGGCTTCTTTGCCGAGCCGCGCAACCGCAAGCTGATCGAGCGACTCGACAAGCTCGGTTTGACGCTGAAGGAGACCGCCACGGCCACCGGCCCGCGGCCCCTCGCCGACCAGACCTACGTCGTCACCGGCACGCTGCCGACGCTCTCCCGCCAGCAGGCGCGCGATCTGATTGAAGCGGCGGGCGGACACGTTGGCGACAGCCTGTCGAAGAGAACCACGGCGCTGGTCGTCGGCGCCGACCCCGGGTCGAAACTCGACAAGGCGAAAGCGCTCGGCGTCGAGCAGATCGACGAGGCCGAACTCTTGCGCCGCGCGAACCGCAAACCCTAAGTTGCCTTCTCATATGACCGTCCCCGGCATCCTGCGACAGCTCCACGCGAGCCTCGCCGCACACGCTCCCGACCAGCTCGTCACGATCCTGCAGGAGTCCGGCTACGCCGCGGGTGAAGGGCTCTACACGGCGTTCGCCGCCGAGCACAGCCCCACCGATCTCGATGCGGACCGCCTCGCTGACACGCTCTCCGAGTTCTTCACGAGCGGCGGCTGGGGCACCGTGTCGATGAGCCCGGTCGGCGTCGGCGCGCTGGCGCTCGACTCGAGCGACTGGGCGGAAGCCGAGCCGGGGACGGCACAGTCACCGATGTGCTTTTTCTCGGCCGGAATGCTCGCGGACTTCTTGGGGCGGCTGTCCGACGAGACGGTGGCGGTCATGGAAGTCGAGTGCCGCAGCCGCGGCGACGAGCGCTGCCGTTTCCTGTCGGCGACGCCGGAAGTATTGGAACGGGTCTATAACGACATGACGCAGGGCAGGAGCTACGCGGAGGCTCTCGGCGCGCCGTAGGGGCACGACACTGTCGAGCCCCTACCGCCGCGCCACGCTGACCCCCTCGAGTCGCATCGAAGGCGACCAGCGCGAGCCCAGCCACCTCCCGTCCGTTCCAAATCCCCCGATCCGTTTGAGCAAGTCGTACGCATTCCCCGCAACCGCAGCATCTTTCACGCGCCCGGTCACTTCGCCGCGCTGCACACGGTAGGCGAGTCCCACCGGATGGCTGAACGCGCCGCTGATCACGTTGCCCTGCCCGACCCCGATCAGGTCATCGACGATGAGGCCATCGTCGATGTCGGCGATCAATCCCCCGCCCAACGCGTGGGATTCCGATCCGACATGTGCGCCGTCCGTCATCCGAAACACGACGTTCGTGTAGCCAATATGTGGTTTCCCAAACACCCCGCGCCGTCCGTTGCCGGTGCTCTGCGTCCTGGCGCGCGCGGCCGTCTCGAGATCGTAGACGAAGCGCCCGACCACGCCGTGCTCCACCAGACCCGTCGCGCGCGACGGCACGCACTCGTCATCCACCGGGCGTGAGGCCGGCCGGCCCGGCGTGAGCGGATCGTCGATGATCGAGAGACGCTCGTCGAACAGCGTCTCACCCACTTTGCCGGCGAGGGGAGAGCTGCCCTGGAGCACCGTTTTCCCCGACAGCGCCTGCTCCAGCGGCAGCACCACGGCCGCGAGTCCGGCCGGCGTGAACACGACCGGCAGCGCGCCGTCGGGCGGTGTGACGACCTTGAGGGCGGCGGCGAGACGCGTCTCGACGGAGCGAACCAGCGTCTCGAGATCGGCATCGCTCGGCATGTCGGCGCCGACGTACTGATCGTACACCATCAGCACGTCGTCCCCGGCGATGCGCGTGATGTCGGCCGTGAGCGCGATGCCGGTGGCGCGGTACTCGCCGCGCGCGCCGGCCGAATTACCGACCGCCGTGTCCGCCACCTCCCGCTCCACGGAGACGTTGACCTGGCAGTCGGGCCGTGCCAACCGCTCAACGAGGAGGCGGCCCATGCGGATCAACGTATTGAGCGAGGCGTCGGCGGTGCGTTCGAAGAACGTGGAAATCGGCGGCAGGTGGGCGGTGCCGGCGCCGGGAAACGCGAGATCCACGACCTCGCCGAGTTCCGCCGACGCGCGCGCCCTATCGAGGAGGGCCGCGGGATCGGGCTTGGCCGCGGTCGTCCCCGCCACGCCCATGCGGCCCCGCGCGAGCACGCGCAGGTTGAGCCCCGCCTCCTCCGAGATGCCCGCCGCCTTGAGCCGCCCCGACTCGAACGCCACCGTCGTCCGCTCTTCGCGGCGCCAGAGCGCGTCGGCACCGTCGACGGTGCCGCGAGCGGTGTCGAGCAGCCGATCGATCATACGTCACCGCCGATGAGGGCTTCCTCGATGCGCACGTGCGGCGCCCCTTCGGTCACCGGCAGCGGGAACTGGCCGCCCTTCCCACACCCGCCGCCCATCTGATTCCAGCTGAAGTCGCCGGCAATGTGATCGATGCGGTCGAGCGTCTGAAACAGATTGCCCGCCAGCACGACGTCTTTCACCAGCTCGGCGACCTTGCCGTCGCGAATCATGTAGCCCCAGCCGGCCGTGAACGAAAAATTCTCGAGCATCGTCTGGCCGCCGAACGCACCGCACGCGTACACGCCGAGCGGGATGTCGCGGATGAGATCGTCGAACCCGACGCCGGTGTCGCCGGGGGCGATGTAGGTGTTCGTCATGCGGACGATCGGCGGATGCCGGAATGAGATCGCGCGGGCGTTGCCGGTGGGACGCTCGCCCAGCTTCGCGGCCGTTTCGCGCGAGTGCAGGCGCCCGACGAGGATTCCCTCGCGGATGAGCGGCGTGTCCTGCGTCGGCGTCCCCTCGTCGTCGTAGGGCAGCGTCCCCCGCAGTCCCGGCGCGGCGCCGTTGTCGCCGACGTTCAGCACCGGTTTCCCGAAGCGCCGCCCCAGTGTCATCATGTCGCGCGCCTGGGGGTTTTCGTATACGAAGTCGGCCTCGGAGAGATGCCCGAACGCTTCGTGAATGAACACGCCGGCCAGCTCATTGTCGAGAATCACGGGGTAGGCGCCGCCGCGCACGCGCGGCGCCTCGAGCAGATCGACCGCGCGCTGCGCCACGACGCGGAACCGATCGTCGAACCCCTGCACGCTGTCCCAGCCTTTGCGCAGCCCGATGGACTCGAGGCCCTTCTCGATGGTGCCGTTGCGGCGGGCGATCGCGGTTCCGGAGACGACGACCTCGGGCCGCCGCTGGTAGAGCGAGGTGCCTTCGGAGTTGACGTACCAGACCTCCGAGACTTCGTCCCGATAGCTCGCTTGCGTATCGGCAGCTCGTCGAGCGACGTGAACGACGCGATGCCCCAGCCGCAGCCCTGGTTGAGCACGCGCACGAATCCGCCCTGGTCTTCGCTGACCGTCGCCGTCTCGAGACGGCGGCCGCGGAAGGCGACGGCGGAGCTCCAGGTGCGTTCGACGCGGATTTCGGTGTAACCGGCGCGCGACTGCTTGACGGCCGCGGCGAGACGATCTCTCAACGGCTGTCCTTCAGTTGGGCGCGGTAGTCGGGGCGGACCACGATCTCGCCGTTCACGATGACTTCCAGGTCCCAGGGGAGAATGATGAAGTTCTCGTTCTGGAGCGCGTAGAAATCGGGCTGGTACCCGCCGGTCTTGAACGACACCGCCGTCTTCACCTCGGCGGGCTTCTGCTCGCGCACGGCGGCGAGCGCGAGCTTCATGGTGTTGCCCGATTCGCACGTTTCGTCGACCAGCAGCACGCGCTTGCCGGTCACGAGGCGCGGCGGGCCGGCGATGACCGAGCCTTCCTTCGTGATGGCAATGGAGGCAAAATCACGCTGCAGGATGCTCGCGACCACCGCGCCGGGGATGACGCCGGCCTTCGCGATGCCGATGACCACCTGGGGGTCGTACTCGCGGAACACCTTCAGCGCGAGCACTCGGCAGAGCTCGCCGAAGAACGGCCAGTCGACCTGAAGCACGCCGCGGGGAGTCTTGCTTTTGGGGCGCATGCCGGCGGATTGAGCCATCGTGCGGGAAGCTACATTGCGGACGCGCGCAGCCGCAAGCTATTTTCGGCGCATGGGTTTCTGGCGCCGCTTGTTCGGTGGCTCGTTGGGCGACGATCTCAAACCCCAACGTCTCGATTATCTCAACGAGGCGTTAGCCCTCGAGCGTCAGGGGGATTATGACGCCGCGCTGACGTCGTACCGGTTGGCGCTGCGCGATCATCCCAACGACGCGCGCATTCTCCAAAACATGGCGATCGCGTTCACCAAGACGCGCCGCTTCGACGAGGCGATCCGGCACTACCGGCGCGCGCTCGAGCTGGATGGCTCGCTCGCCGGCGCGCATTACGGGCTCGCGTTCCTGCTGCTGCAACGCGGCGATCCCGACGGCGCGGCGCAACACCTGAAGACGTTCCTCGCGCACCCGCCCCGCGGCCCCGACGCCCAGAAGTGGATCGAGCACGCGAATCAGGCGTTGCAGGAGCTTGGGGCGGGCGGCGCCGCCGCGGTGCGCATGCCCGAAGAGAGGACGGGAAGCCCCTGATTCGGCCGTTCGCACTGCTGGCGCTGGCTGCCGTGTTCGCTTGCAAGCTCAATACTGACGCGAATCAACCGGTTGCCATCGAAATCGTCCTGCCCGACAGCGGCCGGGTCGAGCTGACCGATACGTTCCGGCCCAGCGGCCGGGCGCTGAACGGCTTCGGCGATTCGGTGGCTGCGCCGCTCTTCTGGAGCTCGCTCGACCCCGCTATCATCGCGGTCCTGGACAGCACCACGGGTGTCACGTGGCCCAAGGCGGTCGGTACCGGCCGGTTGCTGGCGCGCACCGGAACGCTGTTTTCGAACCCGCAAAACGTCGTCGTGCTGGCGCGACTCGACTCGATGGCGGCTGCTTCGCCCACGCACGATACACTCGACGTGACGCCGACCGACAGCACCACCGACTCGCTGTCGAATCCGCAGCAGATTCAGACCGTTGCGTTCGGCGGGCTCGCCGTGGGGCGCCGCGTCGTGTACGCCGTCACCGCCTATCCCGGCAGCGGTCCCGTGGTCACATTACTGCCGAGGGATACCGTATTCACGGGCTCGACAGGCGGCGCGAGCGTCCAGGTACGATTGCACCCCGGCCCCCTGCCCGACTCCGTCGTCGTGACCGCCAGCATGACGCGATTCGACGGCTCGCCGCTGCCGGGCAGCCCCGTGGTTTTCGTCGTGGAGATCCTGCCATGAACCGAGGGACGCTCACGCAGCTCTTCTTCACGACGGTGGACCGGCACGCCGGCCTGGCGGCGGCCTTCCGGTCGAAGGTCGGTGGCGCCTGGGTGTCGATCACGCACCGCGAGGCGCTCGAGCGTGTGCAGGCGATCTCCCTCGGCCTGCGCGAGTTGGGCATCAGGCCGGGCGACAAGGTCGCCATCATTTCCGAGAATCGTCCCGAATGGGCGCTGAGCGATTACGCCTGCCTGTGCGCGCGCGCGACCGATGTGCCGATTTATCCCACGCTCACCGCTAAACAAACCGAATACATCCTGCGCGACTCCGAGTCGGTCGCGGCGTTCTGCTCGACGACGGCACAGGTCGACAAGGTGCTCGAGGCGAAGAGCGCGTTGCCCGGACTCAAGCACGTCGTGGCGTTCGACAGCGCTGCCGCGGCGCAGCGCCCCGGCGTCACGGCCCTGGCCGCCCTCGAGGCCAAGGGTCGCGCTGCCGCACCCGGGCACCCGCAATGGAAGCAGGAAGCGCTGACCGCGCAGCCGGACGACCTCGCGACGCTCATCTATACATCAGGCACCACCGGCGACCCCAAGGGCGTGATGCTGTCGCATCACAATATCTGGTCCAACGTCCAGGCCGTGCTCCAGATGATTCCCATCGGCAGTGGCGACGAGTGCCTCTCGATGCTGCCGCTGTCGCACAGCTACGAGCGGATGGTGGATTACACGCTGTTCCAGGCGGGCGTGATCATCAACTTCGCCGAGTCGTTCGACACGGTCGCCACGAATCTCGGCGAAGCGAAGCCGACCGTCGTGCTGTCGGTGCCACGGCTCTACGAAAAGGTGTATGCCCGCGTGCTCGAGAACGCGCTGTCGGGCAGCGCGATCAAGCGGACGGTTTTCTTCTGGGCGAAACGCACCGGCGAGCAATGGGCAACGTTGTCGCTCGCCGGACTGCCGATTCCCGGTGGGCTGGCCATCAAGAAGAAGGTCGCCGACCGCCTCGTGTTCGCGAAGCTGCAGGCGCGCACCGGCGGGCGCATCCGCTTCTTCGTCTCGGGCGCGGCACCGCTCTCGGCCGACATCGCGAAGTTCTTCTACAGCGCCGGACTGCCCATCATCGAGGGGTACGGGCTCACCGAGTCATCGCCCGTGCTGACGCTCAACCCGCTCGATCGCATCAAGCTCGGCACCGTCGGTCGAGCGATCCCGGGCGTCGAGCTCAGGATCGCGCAAGACGGGGAGATCCTGGCGCGCGGCCCGAACATCATGCAAGGCTACTACAAGCTGCCCGACGCCACGAAGGAAACGATCGATGCCGAGGGCTGGCTGCACACGGGCGACATCGGCGAGCTGGACTCCGACGGCTATCTCAAGATCACGGACCGCAAGAAGGAGCTGATCAAGACAGCCGGCGGGAAGTACATCGCGCCGCAGCCGATCGAGGGGATGGTCAAGCGCAACAAGTTCGTCGCCAATGCCGTGCTGTACGGCGATCGCCGCAAGTTCCCGATCGTGCTCGTGGTGCCGAACTTCGACAACCTCGAGCGCTGGGCGCGGGAACGCAACCTGACGTACGGCACGCGCGCCGAGCTGATTCAGCTGCCGGATGTCCAGGCCAAGGTCGAGCGCGAGGTGATGAGCACGCTCCGCGAGCTCGCCAAGTTCGAGACGCCGAAGAAGGTCGTGCTGCTGGAGAACGATTTCACGATCGAGTCGGGCGAGCTGACGCCGACGCTCAAGGTGAAGCGGCGGGTCGTCGAGAAGCGGTACAAGGACGTGATCGATACGGCGTACGCGGCGGGCGACGCGATGGCCGCGGCGATCGAGTCCTGAGCGAAGCGAAGGATCTGCTTTTGATTGTCTAGCGCTTCTCGCCCACCCACAGCCCGTTTTCCGCCGCCAGCTTGACGAGCCCGATCGGAAGTTCGGGCTCTTCGTCTTCCACCACGAAGCGGCGCCCCCGCAACAGCACGCGGTGCGCCTCGACGAGCCAGGGCGACGTCGCGAGATCGGCGCCGACCACGACGCCGCGCGCAATGGCCGTGCGCAGCGGCACCTTCTCGTTGGCATACAGCAACGAGAGAGTCGGCTGCTCCTCCATTTCCGTCGGTGCGTTGATTCCGACGAAGTGGATCCCTTCCATGAGCGCACTGAGCCGCGCCGCCTGGCGCACGGCCGAGCCCACCAGCACCACGTAGCCGCCCGGCCCCGACAGTTCGAGGAGCGCCTGGAGCTTCGCTGCATCGGCCGAGGGCAGGGGGGAGGGCGGCGTGTACGCGGGGCGCGGGCCGGACGAATCTTTCGACACGCGTTCCTTGTTGCGGCGGAAGTTCACAATGCCCCGCGCGATCGGATACTCCTTGTGGCACACAGGACAGCCCACCAGGCCCGAGCGGACCATGCGGTCTTTCACTTCCCCCGTCGAGAGCACCAGCATTTCCTCGCGGTGCGGCTCGGGGCAGCGGAGCATCTCCGTCAGCTCGATGTGCACTAGAGGCCGTGCGTCGTGCGTGGTGCGTCGTGCGTGGTCATGGCCTGAATTCGATCCAACTGAGTTTCCCCACTTCGACTTTGACCCGGCGAAACACGCGCTTCCCGCCGATTTCGACGCCCCGAAGTGCTCGTGATAGACGGGATCGGAGTGATTGCGCGGGCCGTACGTCTCGATGAACGAGAACGGCGTCTCGTTCGGCTCGGGCTTCACGAGGCCGTAGATGCGTGCCTGGTAGACGGGCTGGCCGGCCGAATCCCACACCTGCCCCGCGATCATTCCTGTGCCGGGGAGCGGATCGATCCACAGCTCCGGGTTCGTGTTGTACGGCGGATAGCGCACGTCGGGATCGACGATCAGGCGCGTCGAGTCGAACGGTGAGGCATGGACCTCGAGGTGCAGGTGGTCGTTCGTCGCCCGGCCCGTGTTGCCGACGAGCGCGATGACGTCGCCCGCCTTGACGCGCTGGCCGACTTGGACGAGCAGCTGGGAATTGTGGTAATAGACGGAATACACGAAAAGCCGTGCGTCGTGCGTCGTGAGTCGTGCGTCGTGCTTGATCGCCACCGTCAGCGCGCCCCGCTCTGCCGGCCCCGAATGCACTACGACACCAGCGCCAATCGCGTGCACCGGCGTTCCGTCGGCGTTGTTGAACTCGACTCCTTGATGCGGTTGGAAGTTGCCGCCCATCGTCGAGCCGAAACGATAAGTCTGGTCTATGTAGGGCTGATCGGTGAGCGCGATGGGGCGGCGGAACCACGTGTGCCGGGGCGACCCTGGTCCGCTGGCAGCCGGCGCCGTTCTATGAATGCGCTGCGGCAAGAAAACAGAATCAGGTCGGGAGATACGGTTACGGCAGCAGAGACCGGGATGCCACGTGCGACCGCCATCCAATGAGGCTTCGCGCCCATGCACCTGAGTAATCCAAAGCTCACGATCACCAGCGACACCCATCTCGAGTATGTACTGATTGCTAACTCTGCCCCACAACGAATCCCCGGCCGTCGTTGCCCCGATCGAATCCGTAATCACGCGCCACGTCTGCCCGTCATCCCACGTCAGCTTGATCCCGTCCGCCGTGCCGATGTAGGTCGTGTCCCCGCGCGTGATGATTCCGTTCGGCGTCACGTACTGCCACTCGGGCCCCAGCTGCCCGAACTCCCAGTTCTTCCACGTCTTGCCGCCGTCGGTCGAGAGCCCCCAGCCGTTGCCGACCGTCCCGTACCAGATCTCGCCGCGTGGGCCGAAGCCGAACGCGTGCACGAAATCCCACGAGATCGCATGCGCGGCGGTGTCGCCCGACGAACGGATCCGCTCCCAAACCCGTCCCCCTTCCCCCGTCCCCCGTCCCGATCTCAGCACGAAGATCCCCTGCCCATACGTGCCCACCCAGACGGAGCTATCTGGCGCGCGGGCGAGCGCCAGAGCATGGACGCCCCAACCGGTGGAATCAGGCAGAGGGGGGATCTGTTGGGCTGCAAGGTTGCCGACCCACAGCACAGATGCAACGACGCACGACGCACGACGCACGATTATCCCCTCGGCGTATAGACGGTGGGCAGCAACCTGATCTCGGTCACGTCGATCCGTTCGGGTTGCGTCACCGCATACACGACCGCCGCGGCGATGTCCTCGGCACGCATCATGTCTTTGCGCTTGGTGAACCCCGGTTTGGAATCGGGGTCGACGGCCTCCCAGATGTCGGTGTCGACGGGGCCCGGTGAGATGAGCGTGGTGCGCACCCCGCTCTTGGCCGTTTCCTGCCGGATCACCTCGTGCATGCCGCGCAGGCCGAACTTGCTGGCGGCGTACGCCGTCGAGCCCGAGAAGCCGATGTAGTCCGAGATCGAGCCGATCGTGACGAGATGCCCGCTGCCACGCTGTACCATCTTGGGCACCAGGGCGTGGGCGACCAGAAACGCCGAGGTGAGATTCGTCGCGAGGGTCGTCGTGAAATCGTCGTACGTCGTCTCGGCGAGGGACTTGATGAAAAACATGCCGGCGTTGTTGACGATGATATCGGGGAGCCCGACGACGGTGATCACGCGGGCGATCGCACGCTCGGTGTCCTTGTGATCCGTGAGATCGCAGCGTACGTCGTTGCGCCGGTCCGCCGATCGATCCACCAGGCTGCGCGCCAGGCGCACCACGTGGATGCCACCGGCGTACAACGCGTCAGCCACCGCGAGGCCGATGCCGCGCGACGCGCCCGTCACGAGCGCGATCTTCAAGGCAGCCCGGCGCCTCCGTGGACGAGCCGCAGAAATTCATCGCGCGTCTTGCCGTCGTCGCGGAACGCGCCCCGCAGCGCGGACGTCACCGTCTTCGAGTTCTGCTTCTCGACCCCGCGCATCATCATGCAGAGGTGATACGCCTCGATCACCACACCGACGCCCAGCGGCTTCAGCACCCGGCACAGCGCGTCGGCGACCTGATCGGTGAGCCGTTCCTGCACCTGGAACCGGCGCGCGAAGACCTCGACGACCCGCGGGATCTTGGACAGTCCGACGATTTTGCCGTTGGGGAGGTAGGCGACGTGCGCCTTCCCGAAAAACGGCAGCAGGTGGTGCTCGCACATCGAGTAGATCTCGATGTCGCGCACGCAGATCATGCTCTCGTGCTTTTCCTCGAACAGCGCGTCCCCAATCACATCCTCGACGACCAGGGCGTAGCCGCGCGTGAGCCATTTCAGCGACGCCTCGACCCGGGCGGGCGTCTGCCGCAGCCCCTCCCGCCGGGGATCCTCGCCCAGCTGCTCGAGGATCTCGTGCACGAGCGTCTGAAACGGAATGCGCACCGCGGTGGGCTCGCTGTGCGATTCGTGGAAGCTGTGCAGACTCGCGGACTTCATCTTGTCTCGTGCCATGGTAAGTTTGGACCCCCGTGCGATTCCTAAAGCTACTCGCGTCAGCGACGCAGGCGGGAGGCTCCGCCCTCGCGGCACTGTGGACCTTCCCCGGCATGCTGCTGTCCGCGTTTCTCGTCGCCTGGGGCGCGGAAGCGGCGCAGTTCCTCATCTCTCAGGGGCTCGCGCTCGCGATCCTGGCGTGGCTGCAGACGCTGCCCGAGTTCGCGGTCGAAGCGGTGATCGCGTGGGAAGCGGGACGGAATCCCGAACGCGCCCATCTCGCGATCGCCAACCTCACCGGCGCGATCCGGCTGCTGCTCGGTCTGGGGTGGCCGATGATCTACTTCGTCTTCGCCGCGGCCGGCCGCCACCCCGGCCGCAAGACCTTGCCGCCCATCACCCTCGAGCCGGAGCATGCGGTCGAAGTCATGGGGCTCGTGCCGCCGCTGCTCTACTTCCTGGTGGTACTGTGGCGCCAGCGCATCGGCGCGGTCGACGCCGTGGTCCTCGTCGCCTTGTATCTCGGGTACCTGTGGATCCTGATGCGGAATCCGCCGCGCGAAGCGGAATCGCTCGCCGACGCGCCGGCCGTGTCGCGCTGGGCCTATCGCCAGCGCGGCTGGCGGCAGAAGGCTGCCATCGCGGGCCTGTTCGCCGTGGGGGGCGCGATGCTGTACGTCACGGCGCATCCCTTTCTCAATTCGATGATCGCCGTCGCCGCGACGCTCGGCATCAGCCAGTTCTTCCTCGTGCAGTGGGTCGCGCCGTTTCTCTCGGAGTTTCCCGAGTTCGTGTCCACGTTCAGCTGGGCGCGCCGCGTGACGCGCGCGCCGATGGCGTTGATGAACATCGTCTCGAGCAACATCAACCAGTGGACCATTCTCGCCGCGATGATTCCCATCGTGTACGGCTTTTCCCATCTGCACCATTACGGCGTGTGGGCCGATTTCACCTTCGATATCGCCCAGCGCAACGAGCTCGCGCTGACGCTGCTGCAAACGATGTTGGGGGTCTTGTTGCTCGCGAACATGGAGTTCGACTGGCGGGACGCGACGGCGCTGCTGGTGCTGTGGGCCGTGCAGTTCACCGTGCCCCAGCTGCGCGCCGAGATCATGCTGGCGTACGGCGTCTGGGCCGTGGTGCTGGTCATCGGCTTCGTGGTGAAGGGACAGCCGCTGCGGGCCCCGGCGTACTTCTGGCAGACGGTCCGCAAAAAACGATCGGCCGGGACCACATAACATGGGCCGGCCGACCGATTACGACAGGAACGGAGAGGGTTATTGAAGCCCGAAAGTAATGATGGGTCCCTCACCACGGATTCTGTCTTCCCCATCGTGGGGGCATGACATGGGCCGCGGTATCCGGGTCCACAATCGAGCTTGTTGGCTCAATAGTTTGATCTCCCCGTCCCAGTGGCTCCTGCTGCTGTTCGTCGCGCAGGTGCCCAGCGGCGCCATTCACCTGCTCTATGCAGGCGCGATCATCCTGTTCGCCCGGCGGATCCTCGCCGGCGCGCCGCGCTTCGTGTCATGACACTCGCGTTACGCCCCTGGGATCCGCGCCTCGGCCCGCTGCAGGTCGCCACGCTGCGGCGCGCGTTGGAGCGCGAAGGCATGGTCACCGCGTGGTGGTCGGATGTTCCGGGAGCGCGGATGGCGATGCATGCGCACAGCTTCCCCGAAACGCGCTGGGTGGTCGAAGGCTTTCTCCGGGTGACCGCCGAGGGCGACGCGGTGGAGCTCGGTCCCGGAGACCGGCTCGACCTGCCGGCCGGCACCGCTCACACTACTGAAGTACTGGGTCTTGGGCAGGTCATCTACGTGAGTGGAATGCCCAAGCAGAGCCCTACGTTGTAGGACGCTACGCTGTACGCAGTCCACGTACAACGTAGCCTCCTACCGTCTTACAACGTGGATTTATAGAGCAGTTTGTTCGGCGTCCCGTCCGGATTGCCCGTGATCACGTCGGTCGTCGCGTTGCCGATGATCCAGTCGGCGACGGTGGCGGACGCTGCGTCGCCGACCGTGGCTTTGTAGAGCGCCGCAACGCCCGCTACGTGCGGTGAGGCCATCGAGGTTCCGCTGAGCGTCATGGTCAGCCCGAGCAGATAATCGGACTTGATTGCGGATCCCGGCGCGTAGGCCTCGACGCAGGGACCCGAGTTCGAGAACGACGACTTGGCGTCCGTATTGTCGGAGGCGGCGACGGTGAAGGCGCCGCTCGCGCCCGCCGGCGAGGCATCGCACGCGTCCGCATCGTTGTTGCCGGCGGCCACAGCCACGAACACCCCGGCATCCCAGAGGCTCGTAGTCGCCGCGTCCAACGCGTCCGACTTCCCGCCCCCCAAGGACATGTTCGCCACGGCCGGCGCGACGAAGTTCTGACTCACCCAGTCGAGGCCCGCGATGATCTGCGAGGTGAAGCCGACACCCGTGCAGCTCAGCACACGCACACCGTGCAGCGACACACCCTTCGCGACTCCATAGGTCGTGCCGCCGATGGTGCCCGCGACATGCGTGCCGTGGCCGTTGCAGTCCTCGCCGCTCACACCGCCGAGCAGGTTGAAGGTCAGCGCATCGTACACGTTGTCCGCCCGGCCGCCGAAGTCTGGGTGCGCCGTCCAGATCCCCGTGTCGATGATATAGACGTTCACGCCGGCACCCGTCGCGGTGTAGTCGTAGGTTGCGGAGAGTGGGAGCGCCTGCTGGTCGATCCGGTCGAGGCCCCACGGATCGCCGTTCTCGTCCATCGCCTGCGTCTCGTCAGTGTGATACACCTGGTCCCGCTCGACAGAGGCCACCAGCGGGTTCAGGGCCAGCGCGCGAGCGGCGGGCTCCGGCAGCGTAGCCGCGAAGCCCTTGATGGCCTTCGTGTAGGTGAACGACAGCGAGCCGCCGTGCGCCTGCACGAGTTGGCGGGCGAGGCTGCTGGGATCGGCTACGTCATTCCGAAACACCACGATGTACCGGCCGCTGGGAACGGGCGACCCGATCAGCCCATCGACGTCGTGGGGGGGCGGGGGAGGCGCCGTGGCGTCGCGACACGCGGCAACCCCGAGCGCGACAGCGAGGACAGCGGCGGTGTGCTTCCAGAACATGCGAGCTCCACGAGTGGGATACCTCGAGTGGAGCAAGAACCGTTCTTGGTGGGTCGCGTGGAGGAAGCGGACGCACTGTTGCGCGGCTGCTACAGAACTCAGATCTCCCAGTTCGAGAACAGCACACCCTGCGCCGCATGACGCTCCGGGTAGTTCTCGTACGTCATCCGCAGGTCCGTCCAGCGCACCCGATAGCCGCGCGCGATCAAGCGCCGGAAGGCCTCGGCGTACTTGGTCTGACAGCGCACCGCGATGCGGCGGATGCCGGCCTTGGCTGCCGCCGCTTCCACCGCACCGATGGCCGCGTCGAACGCCGCGTCGTCGCGCGCGGCGAGCTTGAGCACGCGGACCTCGTCCCGCGCGCGACTGTCGGCGAGCGGCGCGGAGTGCCACACGGCCATCGCGTCGAGCCCGGCATCCCCATCGACGAGCGACGTATCGCCCAGGCCAAGCTCCGCGGTCAGCAGGATCTCGCGTGAGAAGTCGATCCCCGAGACGAGGTCGCTCACCAGCCGGCGGCCCGCCGCCATCGCCGCCTCCTTCTCATCGCCCGAGCGGCGCGACAGCAGCACCGGCGCCGGATGACCGCGCGTCGCGATCTCGTTCGTGAGCGTCACGGTCAGATATCCCGGAATGAACCCCAGCCGGGCGTAGAAGCCGATGTTTTCGGGCGTGCGCGGCATCGTTTCGAGGCCCAGCGTCGTAATGCCGCGGTCGATGAGCCAGTCCGCGGCGGTTCGTACGATCGTCTTCCCGACACCGCTGCTTTGCCGGTCGGGGCGCACGGCGAGCGGCCCCATCCACCCTTCGGCTCCCGCCAGATGCGCGACGTTGAACGCGGCGATGTCCTCATGCTCGTCGCGCCACACCAGCGCGCCGTCGCCGGCATCGAGCAGGGCGTAGCGCCAGACCAGCGGATTGAGCTGCGGCACGCGGACGCCGATGAGCCCATCGCGGCGATAGCGGTCGGTGAACGCGTCGGCAAACACGCGGTTCAGCGCCTCGATGTCGCGCTCGGTGGCGCGCTCGGGGCCCGTTACGCGGGTATCAGGCAGCCACGCTCGCATCGGGCGGTCCCAGGGTTGCAGTGTCGTCGCGCAGAATACTGGTCGCGGATGCCGTGTCGTACTGGACGTGAATCAGGCGATCGAGACTCCCACTCCCCAGTCCCGCCGGCAGCTCCACGTGAGTCGTGACAATAACCTGCGGGAACCGGTCACCCAAGCGGCGCAGCAGCAGGAGCACATCCTGACGCCGCGATTCGTCGAGCGAGGCGAAGATCTCATCGAGCACGAGAAACGTGAGCGGTTGACCGGCCCGCGTGGCAATCATCTGTGAAATCGCCAGGCGCAACCCGAGATTGACCAGGTCCTCTTCGCCACCGGAAATGACCGGCTTGGGAATGCCCTCGTCCAGGACGACGGGGCGATAGTCCTCGTCGAGCTCCACCTCGTCATATCGGCCGTCGGTGAGATCCGCCAGAAAGGCGGATGCCAGCTCCCCAATCTCGGGCCGCATGGCGGCGTTCAGCTCGGCCCGCAGATCGGAGAACGCGCGGTCGAGCTCGTTGTGCAGCCGCAGCTCGACCTTGCGCTCGACAATGGTGCGTTCGCGGGCCGCCCGCTCCGCGCCGCGGCGTTCCGTCTCGCGCACCGCGCTCTCGGCCGCGACCAGCTCGCCACGCGTCTCGGCGACGGCCAGCTCGGCGGCGCGCAACGCGTGCGCCGCTCGGTCGTGCCGCTCGCGGGCCGCCTGGAATTTCGGCTCCGCGAACCCCTGTGCCTGCACCGCATCCGCCAGGTGTTTGACCTGTTCCTCCCGCACCGACAGCGCTTTCTCGGCGAGCTCCGCCTCGCCGACCAGGGCCTCGGCGCGGTCGGCGCGCGCGGAGAGTGCCGCCGCCTGTAACGCCACCGGCTCGAGCCGTGCCAACTCGGTGCGCACGTCGTCGTGGCGCTGCGCGTTGTACCCGGCGGCGCGCGCGGCTATACGCCGCTCGATCTCCTGCGTGCGCCTGACGAGGCCGGCCCGCTCTTTCTGAATCCTGCTCCGCTCGGTTGTTTGCGCGCGCAAATTGCCTTCCCGCTCGCTCGCCTGCCGCGCCTCCTCGCGCAGGGTGTCGCGCGCGGCCTCCGCCTGCGTCACCGCGGCCGGCGGCGTCGCCAATTGCTCGATGCGCTGCTTGAAGTACGTGCCGTCGGTGACGATCACGTCGAGCTGGCTGTTCAGTACATCCAGCACGGCGCGATGCTCCGCGCCCAGCGGCCGCAGGCACGTCGGGCATTGTCCCTCAGGACCGAGGCGCTCGATCTTGTCGCGCTGATCCTTGACCTCTTCGTGCTGCTTGAGCAGCTCGGCGCGGCGCGTATTGGCGTATTCCTTTTCGCGGACCCATGCGCCTTGCTGCTCTTGCGCGACCGTGTCCGCCGCTTCCAGGCGTTCGGCGAGCGCGCGAGCCTCGGCGCTCGCCCGCGCGAGCGCTGCCTCGGCGTCGCCCAGCTCCGCGATGCGGCGATCCAGCACCTGCAGATTCCGCGTCAGCTCGGTGAGCTTCGCCTGCTCCTCGCGCCGCGCGGCATCTTCGCGGTGCAGGCGCTCGAGCTCGACGAGCTCCGCTTTCAGCTTGGTGATCGGCGCGACCTCGGCGTCGAGCTTGCGCAGCTCCTCGCGCGCGGCGAGCGCCTCGGCCAACTCCTTGTCCAGCCGCTGAAATTCCTGGCGCGCGACCACCACACCCTGCTCGGCCACGCGCAGATCGCCGTGCAGGGAGAGCGTGCGCTCGCGCCGCTCGACCCATTGCTGCCAGCGCGGCTCTTCGTCCGCCAGGGCTTGCTGCGCCCTGGTGCGATCGTCCGCCGTGGCGGTCGCGGCCTTGCGGGCGCCGACCAGACGCGCTTCCGCCGCCTTACGCTCTTTCTCGAGCTCGGCCTGGGGAGGCAGGCCCGTCTCCAGGCCGTCCACTTCATGGCCGAGCGCGTTGCGGCGCTCGCGGATGCGCTCCTGCGCGATCGTGAGCTGCTCGTGGCGCAGCACCCGCGAGAGGAACGCGGCGCGCTCGGGCCGCGTAGCGTCCGCCAGCACCGCCAGCTCCTTCTGACCGGTGAAATACGTGTTGAAGAATTCATCGTGCGTCATGCCCAGCACGCGCTGCAGGCGGCTCGTCACCTCTTTCAGGGAATTGGCCACGACGACGCCGTCCTGATGGAGCTCGGCATTGTTGAGGCCCCGTTCCACGCGGTAGGCATGGGTGCCGAGCCCGAACTCCAGCTCCACGCGCACCGGCGCGCGCGCCTTGGCGCGCAGGTTGCGGATGGAGTCCTTGTCGCCGCGCGCCGCCGGATTGCCGTAGATGACCCACGCGATCGCCTCGAGCAGCGATGTCTTGCCCGAGCCGTTGGGTCCGATGATCCCGGTGATGCCGTCGCCAAACACGATTTCGGTATCGGCGTGCTGGCGGAAATTGACGAGCCGCAGCCGCTGCAGCTTCATGTGGAGGGAGGCTCGGCGGTCTCGAGGTACTCCACGCCGAGCTTCACGAACGTTTCGCGATTCAGCTCCGCATCGAGCGGCCGGCGGCCGAGGAAATCGCGCATGGTCTCGGTGAGCGTCTGGCGCTTGGCGCCGGCGCCGGCTGCGCCGAGCGTCCGTTGGGATTCCGGGGGGGGGCGGCGCAGATCGAGCTGGAAATTTAACGCGCGAGCCTTGTAGGCGCGGATCGCCGCGTGATCTAGATCGCGAGCGGTCGCACGATCGACATCCCACACCAGCAAGCGCACGATCTGATCGTCGATCTTGGCGGCGTTGACCCGTTCCGCGATCTGTGCGTCCAACTCCTTGGCGTTCAGTCCGGCGCCCCGAATGGGAGGCAGGTCCAGGTGCCGCCGCGCCGGTGCGATGGGCCGGAACGCGATGCGCGCCCCGGGAAGCTCGACGAGCAGATACCCCTTCCCGTTGCGTCCCTTCTTCCCCTTCCCCGCGGCGCGCTGCGCCGCTTCGTCCTGGATCTGGCCCCAGGGGTTGGGCGGCAGATACTCGAGGCTGCCCG